>Ga0134079_10000003_pt1 | contig 224510 bp, 221 predicted proteins | sample 15_taG_2_FD_119770 | JGI IMG/M metagenome (GOLD analysis project Ga0134079, IMG submission 119770) | Grasslands soil microbial communities from the Angelo Coastal Reserve, California, USA - 15_D_Rain_40cm_2_09182015 | ecosystem: Environmental > Terrestrial > Soil > Grasslands ...
CCAGGCGGTGGCGGTGGATCAGAAGGCGGTGAAACGCCCAGCAACGGTTCGGGTCAGCCGACCGGCCAGGATGGAGTCCTTGCGGCCCAACAGACCCCGAACGGCTCATCAGGGCTGGGCGAGGTGCTCGGACAGGCAACTGGCTCGTCCGACTCGGGCCAACTGGGCCTGCTGCTGCCCTTGATCGTGCTCGCCACGATCGCATGGTCGTTTGCATTTGTTTTGCGCCGGCGCAAACAGCCGACTCAGTAAGTACCCGGTCTTCCCGTGACCCTTGCAGGAGCAAAACCGCTGTACCTATCCGCCAGCTTTCGCTGGGCTATGGCCCTGCTCGGCTACGTCCTCATGGCCGCGGTCGCGCCGCACACCGCCAATGCAAGTGCCCCGGCGCCACTGATCACCGGCGTCACCAACCCGGGCAGCAATGAACAGGTCGCCTTCGATCGGACCAAGGCTGCGGGAGCGGAACTTGTGCGCATCCCGCTCGACTGGCCACACACGGCGCCACCCGCCCAACCTGCGACCTGGAATCCAAGCGATCCGGCTGACCCCAACTACCACTGGCAGGACACCGACCTCGCCGTGGCCCGGGCGGTCGAGGCCGGCCTCGTGCCGGTGCTGCAGGTCGACGGCGTGCCCGGCTGGGCGCAGCGCTGTCAGACGCCCGCCGCCCTGCCCGATGCGGTCTGCGATCCCGATCCGGCGGCGCTCGCCTCCTTCGCCACCGCCGCCGCGCAACGCTACAGCGGCAGGTTCCTCAACCTGCCGCGCGTGCGCTATTGGCAGGGACTCAACGAGCCGAACCTCAGCCTCTTCTTCTTCCCCCAGTACGACACCGCGGGGCACGCGCTTTCGCCCGGCCTCTACCGCGCGTTGATCAACTCCTTCTACGGCGCGGTAAAGACGGTCGACCCCTCGAACCTCGTGCTGGCGGCGGGGCTGGGCCCGATCGCGGTCAAAAGCTGGACGATCGGGCCGATGCGCTTCGCCCGCACGCTGCTCTGCATGACCGGCGGCAAGAACCCAAAGCCGCTGAAGGGCAACTGCGGCGGCGGTGTCAACTTCGACATCTTCGCGATCCAGCCCTACACGACGGGTGGTCCAACACACGAAGGCGGGGTCAACGACGTCGAGATAGGCGACCTGCCGAAGCTACAGAGCTTGCTTGCGGCTGCCGACCGCGCCCACAGGATCAACAGCCAGTTCAAGCACACGCCGCTCTGGATCACCGAGTTCTCCTGGGATTCCCAGCCGCCCGATCCGGGTGGGCTGCCGATGGACATCCTCACCCACTGGACTTCGGAAGCTCTCTATACGGCGTGGCACTCCGGCGTCAGCCACTTCTTCTGGTACAGCCTCAGGGACGGCCTCCACCAGCCGAGCCAGAACTACAGCGACTCGCTCGAGTCAGGCCTGTATTTCCGCAACGGGCCCGAGCTACAACAGGACACGCCGAAGGAAGTTCTCTATGCCTTCCGCTTCCCCTTCGTCGCCTTTGCCAAGGGCAAGGGCCTCTTCTTCTGGGGTCGGACGCCGGAAAACAACGCGGGCAAGGTCGCAATCCAAGTCTTCGACGGAAACAAGTGGCGCAACGTCGCCACCCTGCGAGCCAGCAAGGCAGGAATGTTCAAGGGCATGGCCCCGACTCGCTATGGAAGCGACAAAAAAGGCTACGCCCGCGCGCTCTACCGAGGACAGAACTCCCTCGCCTTCTCGATGAAGCCGATCCCGGACTTCCGCCATCCGCCTTTCGGCTGAGCGTTCGGTCCGCCCTCGCGACTTAGACTGCCTGCGATGAAGATCGGGATCGTCGGGCTCGGCTACGTCGGGCTTCCCCTTGCCGTGGCCTTCGCCGAGGCAGGGCACGAAGTCGTCGGCCTCGACACGGACGCGGGCAAGATCGAGGCGCTGAACGCAGGGCGCAGCTATGTCGAGGACATCCCCGACGCGGTCTTGTCGCCTCTTCAAGGCCGCCTACGGGCAAGCGCGAATGAGGCCGAGCTCGAGCCCTGCCAAGCGGTAGTCGTCTGCGTGCCAACGCCGCTGACCGGCACGCGCGAACCCGACCTCACCTACCTGACCGAGTCGGCGACGGCGCTCGCCAGCGTGCTGCAGCCGGGACAGCTGGTCGTGCTCGAGTCGACCACCTACCCGGGGACCACGCGCGAGCGGCTACTGCCGATCCTCGAGCAGGGTTCGGGCTTGTCTGCCGGCAGCGATTTCCACCTTGCCTTCTCGCCCGAGCGGATCGACCCCGGCCGCACCGACTACACGGTGCGCACCACGCCCAAGCTCCTCGGCGGCATCACCCCCGCTTGCGCCGAGCGCGCCCGCGAGCTCTACGAGCTGGTCTGCGACGAGGTCGTCGTACTCTCAACGCCAGAGGCAGCGGAGCTGGCGAAGCTACTGGAGAACATCTTCCGCTCGGTCAACATCGCCCTCGTCAACGAGCTCTCCCAGCTCTGCGACCGGCTCGGGATCGACGTTTGGGAGGTGATCGCCGCCGCAGACACCAAGCCGTTCGGCTTCATGCGCTTCGATCCCGGACCCGGCATGGGCGGCCACTGCCTGCCGGTCGATCCCTTCTACCTCGCCTTTAAGGCGCGCGAGCACGACTTCTACCCCGAGTTCATCGAGCTCGCCGGCAAGGTCAATCGGGCCCAACCCTCCTACTGCGTCGACCGCATCGCCCGCGCCCTCAACGACGCCGAAAAGCCGGTCAAGGGGTCGAAGATCTTGCTGCTCGGGGTCAGCTACAAGCCCGGAGTCGGAGACATCCGTGAGTCGCCCGCCCTGGAGATCATTGGCTTGCTGCGCGAGCTCGGCGCCAATGTCTCCTACCACGACCCTTTCGTGGCCGAGCTCTCCGAGCTGGGCCTGCGCTCGGTGGACCTTGGGGAGGGGCTCCGTTCTGCTGATCTGGCAACGATTGTCACCGCGCACGCCGAGATTGACTACGGCGAGGTTGTCTCAGCGGCGCCGCTGACGATCGACTTCCGCGGCGTTACGCGGGAGATCGAGTCGGCGAACTTGATCCGGCTGTAGCGGAGGGCGCGGGCTCTCGGTCCGGTGCCAGGTCGGCGTCGGGATCGATTGCCCGCATCGGCGCCCGCGCCTTCAGCAGCATCTCCTCGTACTCGTCCTCGGGATCGGACTGCATCACGATCGCCCCACCAGCTCCAATCCGGGTCGAGTCGCTGTCGCAGACGATCGTCCTGATCGCGACGCTTAGGTCGCAGGCACCACCAAGACCGAAGTAGCCAATCGCCCCGGAGTAGACGCCGCGTGCGCCGCCCTCTAGCTCGTCGATGATCCGCATCGTGCGCAGCTTGGGCGCCCCAGTCATTGAGCCGGGTGGGAAGCAAGCGCGGATGCAGTCCGCCGCACGCAGCTCCTTGCGCAGCAGTCCCCGCACCGTCGTGACGAGCTGGTGCACCGTCTCGTAAGTCTCGACCTGCATCAGGTCTGGCACGTGAACGGTGCCGACCTCGCAAACCGATCCGAGGTCGTTGCGCAGCAGGTCGGCGATCATCAGGTTCTCCGCCCGGTCCTTCTCGTCGCCGCGCAGACGCTCGGCCAGGCGCACGTCCTCGGCGGGCGTGTCACCCCGCCGGCTCGTCCCCTTGATCGGCTTCGCCTCGACCCAACGATCGGCGCCGACGCGCAGGAACCGCTCCGGTGAGGAGCTGAGCACGGCGGTGTCGCCGAAGCGCAGGTAGGAGGAGAACGGCGCCGGGTTGACCCGGCGCAGGGCGCGATAGAGCGCAAGCGAATCAGGCGACGAAGCGGTGACGACCGAATTGGTCAGGCAGACCTCGTAGGTCTCCCCTTCGCCCAGCAGTCGCTTGCACTCCGCGATCTCCTCGAGATAGCGCTCGCGAGGTCGGGCCAGGCGCAGGCCCATCTGCGCATCCTCCTGGCGCGTTAGTCGGGATATGTCCGACAAACGCGCCACGGCCGGACGCAGCGGAAGCGTTTCGAGCTTTCCACCCGTGGCAGCAAGCCAATGCTCGGCCTCCGTCTCCCCACCCCTCTCGACTAGGCAGAGCAGATAGGTGTGACCCTCGACGTGGTCGAAGGCGACTAGGCGATCGGCGAAGACGAAGGCCGCGTCGGGCAGCGGCGACTGATGCGCCGCATCCCCGCCGCACTCGGCCTTGAGCTCGTAGCCAAGCCAACCGGCGAAGCCACAGTCGAACTCGAACGGCAGCTCGACGGACGACGCCCCCAGGCGCTCCGTCTCCCTATCGAGGTACTCGAAGATCGATTCGCCGCGCAGCTCGACCTCGTCACCGCACTTGACCTTGACCTCTTCGGCGGAGACGTCGTAGGTGACCTTCGCGCCCAGTGGTCCACCGTCATCTCCCATGAAAGAGAACCGCGCACTTCCGTCGACCCTGTTGCTATCGAGCCAGAAGGCGTTCTCGCTCTCGCCATAGAGCTTTACAAACGCTTGCTCAGGGTCGACCGCCTCGTCCACTCGCTTCACGACGAGCTGCGGAGAGGGAGCGACAGGGACACCCCTGGACGGGCGGATACTCAGAGCGGCCGGCCGTTCCGCTTTCGACCCTTCCAGGGGGGTCCGAGCCTGCCGCGAGTCCGGCCAGGGGTGTCCCTGTCGCTCCCCCAAACCGGCACTCAGATCGCGGAAGTTCTCGAGCAGCCGCCGGCCGTGCTCAGTGCAGATCGAATCTGGATGGAACTGGACGCCCCACAACGGTCGCTCGCAATGCTCCACCGCCATCAAGACCCCGTCGCTTGTCCAAGCGATCCCGCGCAGCTCGGGCGGCAGTGGCTGCTCTACGCAGAGCGAGTGGTAGCGAACCGCTTGAAACTCACGCGGGATGCCGGCGAAGAGCGGCGAATCGTCATGCAGGACAGCGCTGAGACGACCATGCATCGGTTCGGGCGCCGGCACAACCTGTGCGCCGTGCAAAGTGCCGAGGCCTTGGTGGCCAAGGCAAACGCCAAGCAGCGGCGCGGTCGAACAGCGGAGCGCCTCAGCGCAGACGCCGAAGTCGTCAGCTCGGTCGGGCCTCCCCGGCCCCGGAGAGATGACCACGTTGTCGAACTCGAGCTGCGCCAGCTCCGACCAGCTGGCCTCGTCGTTGCGGACGACCAGCGGCTCCTCACCGTTCGCCTCCGCCAGCAACTGGAAGAGGTTGTAGGTAAAGGAGTCGTAATTGTCGATCAGCAGCGTCTTCAACGGCGGTCTCGGCCTCGGCGAACCGGGACGAGGTTGCCACAATGCCAACGTGTTCGACCGTCGCCGGCCCGACCCGGCCCTGGGAGTCTTCGAGACGATGCTCGTCCTCGACAGCCGCCCCATCGAGCTCGACGCCCACCTCAACCGGCTGGCGTCAAGCCTCGAAACGCTGTTCCCGAATCGGACGCCCCCCGACCTCAGCCAGCTGGACGTGCCGTCGGAAAGCGGTCGCTATGGGTCGCTTTCCGACGGCACGTCTGGTGCCAGCGAGGGCGATGCACTTCATAGCATTCGGGTGACGGTCGCACCCGACGCCGGCAGCGAACTCCAGGCACGGACATCGCTTCGAGCGGTCGAGCCGAAGCCGGCGCTGGGAACGAGGCCGATCTCACTTCACAGCCTTGCTATGCCGGGCGGGCTTGGGCCACACAAGTGGGTCGACCGAACGCTGCTCGACGAAGCGCAGGCCACTCTGCCCGAAGGCGCCCTACCCCTCCTCTCCGAGGAGGGCGGCTCGGTGCTGGAGGCGTCGCGGGCCAACGTTTTCGCGGTCCGGAACGGGGCAATCGCGACCCCGCCGGCCGACGGGCGCATCCTGCCCGGGATCACACGCATGCGAGTAATCGAGCTTTCGACGGCGATGGGAATAGAGGTGAGCGAGCGCGAGCTCTCCCGCGGCGACCTGCTCGCCGCCGACGAGGTCTTTCTCACCGGTTCCGTGCGCGGGGTCGAGCCGGTCGACGCCCTCGACGGCATGTTGCTCACAACCCGCGGTGACGTTTCGACCCGGATCGCCGAGCGGCTGCGACTGGCGTGGACCGGTGCGCACGCGGCTCTTAGATAAGGTCCCGCGCCGCAATGCGCTTCTACGAGTACGAGGCACGCAAGATCGTCGAGCTGGCGGGAATCCCCGTCACCAAGTACGGCTTCTGCCAGACCGCCGATGAGGCACGCAAGGCCGCCGAGGAGATCGGCGGGCCGGTTGTGATCAAGTCGCAGGTACTGAGCGGCGGGCGGATGAAGGCGGGTGGCGTCAAGTTCGCTGATACGCCCGACGAGGCCGCCGAGCACGCCGAGGCGATCCTCAAGCTCGAAATCAACGGTCACATGCCCCGCGGCGTCCTTGTCGACCCCAAAGCCGAGGTCAAGCAGGAGTACTACGCGAGCGTCGTCTGGGACGGCACCGCGAAGCGGCCGCTGATGCTGTTCAGCGACATGGGCGGCATCGACATCGAGGAGGTCGCCGAGACCCACCCCGACCACGTCGGCCGCGGCCACGTCACCAATCTGATGCCTATCCCCGACTTCGAGGCCAAGCAGACGATCGCCGCGACCGGCGTCACCGGCTCGCAGCTCAACCGCGCCACGCCGATCCTCGCCAAGCTCGCCCGCCTCTTCCGCGACTACGACATGACCCTGGCCGAGATCAACCCGCTGGCCGAGCTGACCGATGGCAGCTTCGTCGCCCTCGACGCCCACATGGAGATGGAGGCCGAGGCGGTCGGGCGACAGAAGGGCCTCCTCCGCAAGCACCTCGAGATCGCCGAGGAGGACACGCGAGAGACGTACGAGCCCTCCGACTTCGAGCGCAACGTCGCCGCGATCGACGCCGCCGACCACCGCGGCGTGATCCAGGGCAAGGACCACGGCTTCGAGGGCAACCTCGGCCTCGTGATCGGCGCCGGCGGCGGCTCGCTGACGCTGACCGACGCGGTCCGCAGCCAAGGCGGCAAGCCCGCCAACTACTCGGAGATCGGCGGCAACCCCTCGGTGGCCAAGGCCTGCGGCCTGGCCAAGGAGGTGCTGGAAAAGGACGGCGTCGAGAAGATCGCCGTGATGATGTCGATCGTCTCCAACACCCGGGTCGACATCGTCGCCCGCGGCGTGATCAAGGCCTGCCTCGAGCTGGGCAAGGACCCCGGCGAGACGATCGCGATCTTCCGCATTCCCGGCGCCTGGGAGGACGAGGGCTTCAAGATCCTCGATCGCTACGGGGTCGAGTACTGCGACCGCTCGGTCTCGATGTGGGAGGCAGCGGGACGCGCCGTCGCCAAGATCCAGGGAGCGCCGGCGTGAGCATCCTGCTGAATAAGGACACCACCTTCATCGTCCAGGGGATCACCGGCCGCGAGGCGGTCAACCTGACCCGCGAGTGCCTCGACTACGGCTCCAAGGTCGTCGGCGGCGTCACCCCCGGCCGCAAGGGCCGCGAGGTCCACGGCGTGCCGGTCTTCGACACGGTCGCCCAGGCGGTCGAGAACTACGGCGGCCCGATCGACGGCTCGGTCGTCACCGTCCCCCCCGCCTTCACCAAGGACGCCGTCTTCGAGGCGATCCTCAACGGGATCAAGCTGATCGTGATCGTCACCGAGCGCATCCCGCGCCGCGACGTCGCCCAGATGGTCGAGCTGGCCGACATACACGACGCCCGCATCATCGGGCCCAACTGCCTCGGCCTGATCGTCCCGGAGGTCTGCAAGATGGGCGGCATCGGCGGCCCGGCCAAAGACGCCGCCAAGGCCTACGCGCCCGGCCCGGTCGGCGTGATGAGCCGCTCTGGGGGGATGACCACCGAGATCTCCTCCTCGCTGACCCAGGCCGGCCTCGGCGTCTCCACCGCCGTCTCGATCGGCGGCGACGCGATCATCGGCTCGACCTACGCCGAGCTGATGCCCTACTTCGAGGCCGACGAGCAGACGCAGGCGATCGTCATCTACACCGAGCCCGGCGGCCGCATGGAGGCACAGCTCTCCGAATGGGTCAAGGAGAACAACAGCCGCCTGCCGATCGTCGCCTTCATGGCCGGCAAGTTCATGGACGACGAGGAGATGAAGGGAATGAGCTTCGGTCATGCGGGCACCATCGTCGAGGGCGTAGAGGACACGGCGACGGAGAAGATCGCCCGCCTCGAAGCCGCCGGCATCCGCGTTGTCGAGCGGATCGATGAGATCCCCGACGCAGTCAAGGAGAAGCTGGGGGCCGCGGTCTGATGGCCGAGACGCTGAACAAGGTCTTCATCGACGTCGAGGTCGACGCCTCGGTCGCCGCCGACGCCGAGCTCGCCAAGAAGCTCGAAGAAGTCTGCCCCGTCGACATCTTCGCCGCGACCGACTCCGGCGTCGAAATCGTCGCCAAGAACCTCGACGAGTGCGTCCTCTGCAACCTCTGCGTCGACGCGGCCCCGGACGGTACGGTTCGGGTCGTCAAGCTGTACGAGCAGTAGAGGTCGAGGCGGCTTATTGAGCTGCCCGCAGCCTGGCAACACCCTAGAACAGCGGAGCAAAGAGGGAGACGACCTTGTCTCTGACAAAGTCGTGGAGGCTGCGGATCTGATCCGCGATGGGGGCCGACGGATCATCGTGCGGCCGGAGTTCGCCTAGCGTTACCTGGATGGCGATCTCGCAATCCACATGCACCTCGCCGTATTGCGCGGCACCCACCTCACTCCGAGCGAACGAGCCGAGCGGTGCGCCATCCTTGAACGCGTGCGCATACCACCCTGCGTCTCGTCTGACATAGATGCCTTTGTAGGGTCGCTCCACGGATCGGCCATCAGGTAGATGCAGGATCGTCCTTCCGGCCCCAGCGGCACTGGTGATGATGCTTAGGTGGCGGTGTTTGTCGATGCGGTCCAGGTCATAGAGGACGAAGAGAGGATGCTTCTCCGGCTCCCTTGCGTGGTACGGCTGGAGCCACTTGGAGTCGAGCAACGCTGCTGCGCGGCCATTGGGGTGCGGGTCCATCATGATCGGAACGCCGTTTCTGTCTCGGTTCTTCGGCTGGTTCCGCAAGATGGGAAATTCAGTTCGCTTGCCGGGGATCTGATCGCTGCTGCGAACCAACTGCCACGCGAGATAGTCGAGTGCGGCTCGAATGTTGTGAACTGCGTCTCCGGCGCTGAGATAAATGCACTCGGGAAGCGGTCGGACGTGCCTCGCGACAACGCCAAATGCGACCCAATCGGACTCGGTCGCGATTTCAGGCTCAGGGTATGACTCGATGACTGGCACGTAGGGACGGCTCTGTATGTAGTGGGTGACCTCACGGTTGAGTTCTGCCAGGTGCTTCTGAGCACGCCACAGCTTGGCGAGAACCCCATCTAGCGTAGGCGCATTCTCGGCAGACTCCATCTCCAGAGCCTACGAGTAACTACTCCCAGCGACCAAACATCGTGAGGTCAAGCGACGATTTTCGGGATGATGGGATAGGCGTGACGAAGCTCACGGTTGGGCGCTGCCGCGCGGTAGATGCTCAAACGCGCCGTGACCTGGATCGCCGACCTGACCTGGAAGTATCCGAAGAAGGTGCTCGTGGCGATCGGCATCTTCACCGTCCTCGCCTTCGGTCTGAGCAAAAACGTCGAGCAGCACCTCAAGGCGGCCGGCTTCAGCGACCCGGCCACCGAGAGCCAGCAGCAGCAGGATCTGCTGATCGAAAAGACGGGCAGCGAGAGCATCCCGGCGATCGTCGTGCGGGTCACCCCGCCGGCCGGGCAGAGTCGCCTCTCGCTGCGCTCACCGGCGCTGCACAGGGAAGCGCGGCGCGTCGCCCGCACTCTGCGCTCGCTCGACAATGCCTCGCTCGTCGAAAACCCGCTGGCCGGCGGCCCACCGCAGCTGATCGCCCCCGACCGCAGCTCCCTCCTCATCACCGCCCACTTCTCCAGTATCGACGTGCAGGACCTCGCCCACGCCGCCGACGAGGCGTCTGAACGGCTGCACTCCTCGCCCAGGTTCCAGGTCACCACCGGCGGCCTCGCTGCCGGCTTCAACGAGGTCAATGACACGGTCCACTCGGACCTGATCCGGGCTGAGCTGATCGTCTTCCCGTTGCTGGCGCTGCTGCTGTTGATCGTCTTCCGCGGCGTTATCGCGGCTTCGATCCCGCTGCTGGTGGGGATGGTCTCGGTCGGCGGCACCTTTTTCGCCCTACTGGTGATGTCGAAGTTCGTCTCCACCTCCGTCTTCGCGCTCAACATCACCACCGCGATGGGCCTCGGGCTGGCGGTCGACTACGGCCTACTGATGGTCACCCGATATCGCGAGGAGCTCGAGCGCAATGGCCCGGGTCGGGAGTCGCACCGGCGCCTGGTCGAGTCCGCCGGCCGCACGATCGTCTTTTCCGGTCTCACGGTTGCTGCGGCGATGGCGGCGTTGACGCTGCTGCCGCAGCGCTTCCTCTACTCGCTCGGCGCCGGCGGCGCGATCGTCGCCATCTTCTCAGCCCTCAGCGCGCTGCTGCTCGTGCCCTCGCTGCTCGCCCTGCTGGGCGAGCGGGTCAATGCCCTCTCGCTGCGGCGGGGACGCTCGGTGGCCGACGAATCGGACGGCTGGTACAGGCTGGCCGGTGGCGTGATGCGCCGCCCGGTCGCGGTGGCAATCGGCAGCGCAGCCCTGCTTCTCCTGCTCGCGGCCCCGACGCTGGGGATCAACCTGACCGTCCCCGGCACCGACAGCTCTCCCGCCGGCGAACCGTCGCGCGAAGTCGTGACGACGGTCAACCGCGACTACCCGGCTTCGCTCGGGGTTCCGATCTCGGTCGTTGTCGACGGGCAGGTGAGGAACGCTCAGCTGCGGCGCCTCTCGCGGCGCATCGGCTCGCTCGAAGGGATCGAGTCCCCGGTGCCGTTCCAGCGCGTCGCTCCCGACCTGGCACTGGCCAACTTCGGCCTGCGCGGCAAGGCGGGCAGCGCACTCAGCGACGAAGCGCAGGACACGGTGCGGACGATCCGCGCGATGGCCGGGCCGGCGCCGATCCTCGTCTCCGGCTACACCGCCGAATTCCTCGACCTGAAGGGAAGCCTGGGCCGCAACCTGCCGCTGGTCATCGGCATCATCATCCTCACCACGCTCCTCCTGCTGTTCATGCTGACCGGATCGGTGGTGCTACCGCTGAAGACGCTGATCATGAACCTGCTGACCCTGGCGGGGACTGTGGGGGTCATCGTCGCCGCGTTCCAGTGGGGCCTGCTCGACGGGCTGGTCGGCTACAACGGGCCCGAAGCGATGGAGACCTCGACCCTCGTCGTCATGTTCGCCGTCATCTTCGGGCTCTCCACCGACTATGCCGTGCTCGTCCTCGCCCGGATCAAGGAGCTGCACGACGCCGGCCTGCCCAACGAGGAGGCGGTAGCCCGCGGGATTGCCCGCACCGGCAGGGTGATCAGCGCCGCCGCGCTCTGCCTCGCCGCCGCCTTCCTCGCCTTCACCACCAGCTCGATCTTCTTCATGAAAGAGGCCGGGATCGGCTACGCGGCCGCGGTCCTGATCGACGCGACCCTGGTCAGGGCGCTGCTCGTCCCTGCGCTGATGCGCCTCTTCGGCGACTGGAACTGGTGGGCACCCGCACCGCTGCGTCGCTTCCAGCAGCGTTTCGGCTTTTCAGAGGTTGCCTGAGCACCGCTTGTTTTGCATTCCTGCGTCCGGGTAAGTGTGCGACCGATCACTTAGATCTGGACATCGATTGATGTCTCAGTTACGTTTACACCGATCCATGTAGCGGGTAAACGGCGGCGGGAGGCTTTTGCGGTCCCTGCACGTCCCTGTATCGCACTCCAATCGAAAGGCATCGACGTTGACTGAGAGTCCCCGTCGGGTCGCCATCGTCGGCGGCAACCGAATCCCTTTTGCGCGCTCCAACTCGGTCTACTCGCGCGCTTCCAACCAGGACATGCTCACTACCGCGCTCGATGGCCTGGTCGAGCGCTTCTCGCTTGGTGGCGAGGCACTCGGCGAGGTCGCCGGCGGCGCCGTGCTCAAGCACTCGCGCGACCGTGACCTGACCCGCGAGAGCGTGCTCGGTACGCGGCTCGCGCCAGAGACCCCCGCCTACGACGTCCAACAAGCCTGCGGCACCGGCCTAGAGACGACGATCCTGGTCGCCAACAAGATTGCCCTCGGCCAGATCGATTCCGGCATCGCCTGCGGCGCCGACACTACCTCCGACGCGCCGATCGGGCTCAACGAGGACCTGCGCGGGGTGCTGCTCGACGCAAACCGCGAGAAGTCGACGGGCGGACGGCTGAAGCAGCTGACCCGGCTGCGCCCCGGCCACATCGTCCCCTCGATCCCGCGCAACGAGGAGCCCCGCACCGGGCTTTCGATGGGCGAGCACTGCGCCGTGATGGCAGCCGAGTGGGACATCGACCGCGAGGAGCAGGACCAGCTCGCCGTGGAAAGTCACCACAAGCTCGCCGCCGCGTACGAGCGCGGCTTCATGGAGGACCTGGTCAACCCCTACCTCGGGCTCGAGCGCGACCAGAACCTGCGCCCCGACTCCTCCGCCGAGAAGCTGGCAAAGCTCGGCCCGGTCTTCGGCGGTCCCGACGGGACGATGACCGCCGCCAACTCGACCCCGCTCTCCGACGGCGCCTCGGCGGTCCTGCTGGCAAGCGAGGCGTGGGCCAAGAAGCGCGACCTGCCGATCCTCGCCTACTTCGTCGATGGCCAGACGGCGGCGATCGACCACGTCCACAAGCGCGAGGGCCTTTTGATGGCGCCCGCCTATGCGATGCCGCGCATGCTCGACCGCAATGGCCTCAGCCTCCAGGACTTCGACCTCTACGAGATCCACGAGGCCTTCGCCGCGCAGGTGCTTTGCACGCTGCGCGCCTGGGAGGACGAGCGCTTCTGCAAGGACAGGCTCGGCCGCTCCGCCGTGCTCGGCGCGATCGACCGGGAGAAGCTCAACGTCAACGGCGGCTCGCTTGCCGCCGGCCACCCCTTCGCCGCCACCGGTGGTCGCATCGTCGCCTCGCTGGCCAAGGAGCTGCACGAACGCGGCTCGGGGCGCGGCGCGATCAGCATCTGCGCCGCAGCCGGCCAGGGCGTAGTCGCAATTCTCGAGGCTCCTGGAAAGGATGGGAAATGAGCGACCTCTACACGCAGATTGTCAACTCGCCGCCGGGCAAACTGATTGCCCCTCGCGTCGGCCTCCCGCGACCGGTGGAGCTGAAGCGTCACAATGCCGGCGAGGCGGATACGTCCGGCGCGGTGCTCAGCGGCGCCGCCCCAGGTGGGCGACTCGGCAAGCCACTGGAGCGGCTGCTGGGCGAGATCAGCGCCCCGCGTCCGGAGAAATCCGACAGTCCCGTCGGCGCCCTGGTCTTCGACGCGAGTGGGATCTCCGACTCGACCGAGCTGGTCGAGCTGCAGCGCTTCTTCCACCCCAACGTCAAGCGGGTCGAACGCTCGGGCCGCATCGTCGTCCTCGCTACCCCGCCTGCCGGTCTGCCGGTGCGGACAGCGACGGCGCAGCGGGCCCTGGAGGGTTTTACCCGCTCGCTCGGCAAGGAGATCGGCCGTGGCATCGCCGTCCAGCTTGTCTACGTCGCCGAGGGCGCCGAGGACCAGATCGACTCGACCCTGCGCTTCCTCCTCTCCCCCCGCTCCGCCTACGTCTCCGGGCAAGTGATCAGGATCGGCGCCGGGGTCGCTAAGGCGCCGGCGCTGGAATGGAAGCAGCCCCTGGACGGCATGCGGGCGTTGGTCACCGGCGCCTCGCGCGGAATCGGCGAGGCAATCGCGACGGTCCTGCACCGCGACGGCGCCGAGCTCGTGCTGCTCGATGTGCCGGCGCTTTCAAATGACCTCAACGGGGTAGCCACTCGACTGGAGGCGGAGACGATCGAGCTCGACATCACCGACGGGGATGCTCCGGCAACGATCGCCGAGCGGCTTGCGAGTGGGATCGACCTGATCGTCCACAACGCCGGTGTCACCCGCGATCGCACGATCGCCAAGATGCCCGAGGATCGCTGGAGCTCGCTGATGGAGATCAACCTCTCCAGCGAGGAGCGGATCAACGATGAGCTGCTGCACCGCGACCTGCTGCGCAAAAACGGCCGCATCGTCTGCGTCTCCTCAATGAGCGGCATCGCCGGCAACTCCGGCCAGACCAACTACGCGACCTCGAAGGCAGGTGTAGTGGGCATGGTCGAAGCGCTGGCGCCGGAGCTGGCCAAGCGCGGCGCCACGATCAACGCTGTCGCGCCGGGCTTCATCGAGACCCAGATGACCGACGCGATGCCGATCCCGATCCGCGAAGCGGGCCGGCGCATGAACAGCATGTCGCAGGGCGGCTTGCCGGTCGACGTCGCCGAGACGATCGCCTGGTTCGCCAGCCCCGCCTCGAGTGGCGTCAACGGCAACGTCGTCCGCGTCTGCGGTCAGAGCCTGCTGGGAGCCTGATGTCAACCCGCACGCTGGACAGCTCGCCAAGCATCCTGCCGCTCTACGCGCGCGCCGCCGCACCGCTGATCCCCGGCGCCTCCCGGCTCCCCTTCGTGCCCGGCCGCGGCGAGGAGATCCCAGAGACGGAGCTCGTCCTCGCCGGCGTACGGCCCGACCCCGAGGCGGTCGCGGCGTACGCCAAGGTCTGCGGCTTCGCGCTGCGCGACCAGCTTCCCCCCACCTACCCGCACGTGCTCGCCTTCCCCTTGCACATGGCGGTGATGGCGGATGGCAGCTTCCCCTTCGGTGCGGTCGGCCTCGTCCACGTCGAGAACGGGATCGTCCAGCAGCGCCCAATCGGCCTCGGCGAGGAGCTGAAGCTCGTCGTCCGCCCAACCCCGCTCGAGCCACACAAGCGCGGCCAAACCTTCAGCCTGCTCACCGAGGCATGGGCCGACGACGAGCTGGCCTGGGAGTCGACCAGCACGATGCTGCGCCGCGCCAAGCCCCAACAGCCCGCCGACGGGCCGAAAACGTCGTCCATAGACGCGTTTTCGGCCCATCGACGGGAGGATGAGCTAACGCCAAGCGCCACGTGGCGCTTGGCCGGCGATTTGGGGCGGCGGTACGCCGCTGTGTCAGGCGACCGCAACCCGATCCACATGCACGCGCTGAGCGCGAAGCCGCTCGGCTTCCCCAGCGCGATCGCCCACGGAATGTGGACCAAGGCGCGTTGCCTGGCGGCGCTCGAAGGACGCCTGCCCGACGCTTTCAGCGTCGAGGTTCGCTTCCGCAAGCCAATTCGCCTGCCGGGCAAAGTTGAGTTCCTCAGCGATACCAGCGGCGAGCAAATCGACTTCTCCGTACGCGACGCAAAGCGGCAAATACCCCACCTCGACGGCCAGGTGACGCCACTCGAGGCCAAGACCAAACCCAACCAAAGCAGTGGGAGGAAATCCAAGTGAACGGCAACGACAAGGGAGTCGCCGAGCGCAGCATGGGCATCGGTCTGCGGGCGCTCAACTGGCTCGCCGGCTCGGATCTGCTCGATCGGATCCGGGCGCGCAAACAAGTCGAGCGGGCGCTCTTCCAGGGCACCAAGAATGGCTTCCGCTCGGCGACCGCCGCCGGGCGCACCTTCAAGGCCGCACAGAAGCTGACCCGGCCCGCACGTCAAGCGACGAGCAAGCCCCGCGCGCTTTTCGACATCAGCCCCGACGACGAGCAAGAGATGTTCCAAGAGGCGGTGCGCGACTTCGCCGAGGCGAAAGTCCGGCCCGCCGCCCAGGAGGCTGACGCCGAGCGTGCGACGCCCGCCGAGCTGCTGGCCCAGGTCGACGAGCTCGGCGTTAACACCCTTGGCATCCCCGAGGAGCTGGGCGGGGTGATGCACGAGCAGGCCGCGACGACCAGTGTCTTGGTAGGCGAGGCACTCGCCCATGGCGATATGGGAATCGCTTACGCCGCGCTAGCTCCCGGCGCCGTCGCCACCGCGATCGGCCACTGGGGAACACCTGAGCAGGAGGCCACCTACCTGCCCGCCTTCGGCGGCGAGGACGTTCCCGCCGCCGCCCTGGCGTTGCTCGAGCCGCGGCCGCTTTTCGATCCGCTGAAGTTGGAGACGACGGCGCGCTGCGACGGCGAGGACTGGGTCCTCTCCGGAGCCAAGTCCCTCATCGCCCGCGCGGCCGATTGCGAGCTGTTCCTCGTCGCCGCCGAGGCGGAGGGACTCGGCCCGGCGCTGTTCGTGATCGAGTCCGGCACCACCGGCCTCTCGGTGCAAGACGAGCCGGCGATGGGCCTGCGTCCCGCCGCCACCGGCCGGTTGTTGCTTGAGGACGTCCGCTTGCCGGGCGCCGCGCTGCTCGGCGAGGGCAACCGCGATTCCTACGTCGAGTGCGTGCAGCGGGCGCGGATCGCATGGTGCGCGCTCGCGGTCGGCGCCTCACAGGCGGTCCTCGACTACGTCATCCCCTACGTCAACGAACGCACCGCCTTCGGCGAACCGGTCTCCAACCGCCAGGCAGTCGCCTTCGGCGTCTCCGACATCGGCATCGAGTCGAGCGGCATGCGGCTCGCCACCTATCGCGCGGCGAGCCGCGCCGACCAGGGTCAGGAGTTCGGCCGCGAGGCGGCGCTTGCGCGCAAGCTCTGCGCAGCCAAGGGAATGGAGATCGGCTCCGAAGGAGTGCAACTGCTTGGCGGCCACGGCTTCGTCAAGGAGCACCCGGTCGAGCGCTGGTACCGCGACCTGCGCGCAGCGGGCGTGATGGAGGGCGCCCTGCTCGTTTAGCCCCCGGCACTCGGATCAAGCGAAAGGCAACCATGATCAATCTTGAGATACCGAAGAAGTTCAAGCCCCTAGCCAGCCAGGCCAACCAGGTCGCGACCGAGGTCTTCCGACCGATCTCACGCAAGTACGACGAGGCCGAGCACTCCTATCCGAAAGAGCTCGACATGCTTGCCTCGCTGATCGATGGGATGAACGAGGGCTCCGACATGGGCGGTGCCGGCGCGGCCGGCGTGCGCCGCGAGTCAAACGGCGATGGCGACGCTGGCAACCGCAACGGCTCCAATCTCTCCACCGTACTCGGCATCATCGAGCTCTGCTGGGGAGATGTCGGCCTGTTGCTCTCGATGCCGCGCCAGGGGCTCGGTAACTCGGCGATCGCCTCGGTGGCGACCGAGGAGCAACTGGAGCGCTACGGCGGTAAGTGGGCCGCGATGGCGATAACCGAGCCGGAGGCTGGCTCGGACTCGGCCGCGATTCGCACCACCGCCGACCTCAGCGGCGACGAGTACGTGCTCAACGGCGAGAAGATCTTTGTCACTTCCGGTGACCGCGCCGATCTGATCGTGGTCTGGGCCACTCTCGACCGGTCGGTGGGACGAGCGGCGATCAGGTCTTTCATCGTCGAGCGCGACAACCCCGGCCTGAAGCTCGACCGGCTCGAGCACAAGCTCGGCATCCGTGCTTCCGATACCGCCAACTTCATCCTGCAGGACTGCCGGGTGCCGAAAGAGGCGCTGCTGGGCAGTGCGGAGATCGAGACCAAGCAGGGCTTCGGCGGCGCGATGCAGACCTTTGACAACACGCGGCCGCTGGTCGCCGCGATGGCGGTCGGCGTCGCCCGCGCCTCGTTGGAGCGGGCGCGCGAGTGCTTGGCCGAAGCCGGGGTCGAGATCGACTACGCGCTGCCAGCGCTGTCCCAGCCCGCCGCCGTCTCCCGCTACCTGGAGATGGAGGCCGACTACGAGGCGGCGCGCCTGCTCACCCTGCAGGCGGCCTGGATGGCCGACAACGGCAAGCCCAACTCATTGCAGGCATCAATGGCGAAGGCCAAGGCGGGGCGCACCTGCGTCGACGTCGCGCTCGGCTGTGTCGAGCTCTGCGGGGCGGTCGGCTATGGCGAGGACGAGCTGCTGGAGAAGTGGGCGCGCGACGCCAAGATCCTCGACATCTTCGAGGGCACGCAGCAGATCCAGCTGCTGATCGTGGCGCGCCAGCTGCTCGGCAAGAACTCGTCCGAACTGAGGTAACGAGGACTACGCAGCGGCGGGCTCGGCAACGACGGCAAGCGCCGCCGCTCGCAGGCGCTCGGGCAAGACGACGATCGCGCGCAGCTCCTCCAGCGCGCCGTGGTCGCCCTCCAGCTCGATCCGCTGCTCTGCTGCTTCGCCGACCACCAAGACCGCCAACACGTCGGCGGGGTCGCCGCGCAGGGTCACATCGGCGTCTTCGACCTCACCGCGCGAAGCAGCGATCCAGCCCTCCTCGATTCGCAGCCAGTAGGACTGGCCGCCACTGTGCAGGCCAATCGTCAGTCGCGCGTCCGGAGGTGGCTGGGCGAGGACGCGGATCGCATTGGCGAGTGAGGTAGGCGCGAGGTGGGCGACGTCGTCGGCCCGCTCGAAGTGCAGGCCCCAGCGGCCCAGCTCTAGCATCGGCCGCTCGAGGTCACGGCCGACCTCGGTCAGCTCGTAGGCGACGCCCGTCGCCGGCGGATCGAGCTCGCGCCGACGCACGATCCCGTGGCTCTCAAGGTCACGCAGGCGCTTCGTAAGGACGTCGGTGGGCGCCTTGCCGACGTTGCGGACGAGGTCGGAGAAGCGCAGCGGGCCAAGCGAGAGCTCGCGCACGATCAGCAGCGACCAGCGCTCGCCGATGCGGTCGAGCGCACAGGCGAGGCTGCATGACTGGTCATATTCGCGGCGGGCCATAGGTTCGATGGTAGCGATGGTAACAACGTTAATTTGGTTTTCAAAGTGCTCACTTTGAAATCTGGTACGGTCTGCCCCGCATGGGCCGGATCGCCGATCTCACCTGGAAGCACCCGAAGCGGGTCCTCCTCGCCGTCGCGGCGTTCACGGTGCTGGCGATCGCGATTGGCCACAACGTCGAGCAACACCTGAAGGCGGCCGGCTTCACCGACCCCGCCTCGGAGAGCGAGCGAGGGACGACGCTGCTCAACGAATCGCTCGGCTACAACCCCAACCCGGCAATCACGCTGGTCGTACGCGCGCCTGGTGGCGGCCCGCTGAACCCGAACGATCCGGCCGTTCGCCGTGAGGTCGACCGGCTCAGCCATGGCATGGCGCAAGTCGAATACGTCGGCCGGGTCGTCAACCCGCTGCGCAACCACGGCGCCGGCGCCGAGCTGATCGCCCGCGATGGTGAATCGCTGGTCATAGCCGGCTACCTCTCGACCGCCGATCTCGAGGACGCCGGCGGCATCGCCGCCGAAGGGGTCGAACCGCTGGTCGAATCGAGCTCGTTCGACGTCCAGATGGGGGGATACGCGGCCGGCTTCAACGAAACCAACGACCAGACCCGCACCGACCTGACCAAGGCTGAGCTGATCGCCTTCCCGCTACTGACGCTGCTTCTCCTGTTCGTCTTCCGCGGTGTCGTCGCCGCGGCGATCCCATTGCTGATCGGGATCGTCTCGACCGTCGGCACCCTCTTCGTCCTGCGGGTGATGGCCGGCTTCACCGATACCTCGGTCTTCGCCCTCAACATCGCCACGGGGCTCAGTCTCGGCCTAGCCGTTGACTACGCGTTGCTTCTTGTCTCGCGCTATCGCGAGGAGATAGGGCGCGGCGGTGCGTCGCGGGAGGCGCACCGCCGCACCGTTCAGACGGCGGGCCGTACCGCGCTCTTTTCCGGCTTCACCGTGGCCGCGGCGATGGCAGCGCTGATTTTTATGCCGCAGCGCTTCCTCTACTCGATGGCGGTTGCCGGCGCCTCGGTCGCCGTGCTCTCCTCGGTGATCGCAATCCTCGTCGTCCCATCGCTGCTAGCCCTGCTGGGGACGCGCATCGACGCCTTCTCGATCCGCCGCGGCCCAGCCGTCTCTGACGCTTCCGACGGTTGGTATCGACTGGCGCGCGGCGTGATGCGCCACCCAGTCGGGGTCGCGCTGGCCAGCTCAACGCTGCTGCTGGCGGCAGCCGCACCCTTGCTATGGACGACGCTGACCGGCCCCAGCGCCGAAGCGGTGCCGCCCGGCAAGCCCTCCCACGAAGCTTATGCCTACATCGAAGCGCACTATCCGCGCGACGTCACTGAGGCGGTGACCGTCACCGTCGACGGACACACAAGCGCCGCACAGTTGACCAGCTTCCAGCAAGAAATCGAAGCGGTCGACGGGGTTGCCAGCGGCGCTCCATTCGTGCGCGCTTCGGACCACGTCGCCTTCGCCAACTTCGCCCTCGCCGAACCGGCGCTTCATAGCGGCGCCCAGGACTCGGTGCACGCAATTCGCGACCTGGCAGCGCCGGGCGCCTCAGCCACGTTCGTATCCGGCAACACCGCCGGTTTCATCGACCAGAAGCAGAGCCTGGTCGACCACGCGCCGCTGGTGGTCGGGATCATCGCCCTCACCACCCTGATTCTGCTCTTCCTGCTCACCGGCTCAGTTCTGCTGCCGATCAAGACGCTGGTGATGAACTCACTCACGCTGGGCGCGACGCTGGGCATCCTCGTCCTTGCCTTCCAGGCGGGCTGGCTCGACACCCCACTCGACTACACCGGCCCGGCGGCGATCGAGGTGACCAGCCTGGTCTTCCTCTTTGCCGTCATCTTCGGTCTCGCCACTGACTACGCGGTGCTGGTGATGGCGCGGATTAAGGAGCGCCACGACCTCGGCGACAGCAACGAGGAGGCGGTTGCCGTCGGAATCGGCCGCACCGGCCGGGTGATCACCGCCGCCGCCCTGGCGATTGCCATCGTCTTCCTTGCCTTCGGCGTCAGCACGGTCTTCTTCGTCAAGCAGATCGCGATCGGGATGGCGGTTGGAGTGATGCTCGACGCGACCGTGGTCCGCGCCCTCCTGGTCCCCTCGCTGATGCGCCTGCTCGGCGAGTGGAACTGGTGGGCGCCCAAGCCCCTGCGCCGCATCTACCTGCGCTTGGGCATCTCCGAGGCCTGAGCCACTCCCCACCCCTCGTCGGCGCTCGCCTTCAGCCACTCCGCCAAAAAGGGCTCGGCGATTCGATAGGTGCCCGCTGAACCACTGACCACCTCACGCTTCTCCAACGCCCGCAGCGCCTTCTGCACGTTGGTCGGCGCCGGCAGGTTGTGGCGCGCCCGGTAGTCGGCCGTAAAAGGACGGCCGGGGTCGTGAGCGAGCGCCTGGAGCACGAGCCTCTGAATCGTCGAGGCGTCTTCCCACAAGAGGGTGAAGTGCGCGTGCTCAGAACGGAGCACAGCGGCTAGCGCAGCGCGAAGGTGCGACGGTGAAGCCTCCTCTCCTCCGGGCACCTGCTCCCAGAGAAAATAAGCGAGCTCCTGAGTCGCATACGGATGGCCGTTCGTGCTCCTCAGTAGCTCGTCGAGCGTGTCCTCGCCGATCCCCCGCCCCGTCGCCTGGAAGCGCTCGGCGATGAAGGGGGCAAATGCGTCGGCCGCAATCATCCCCAGCTCGATTGATTTTGCGCTGCGCCAAAAGGGCTCATTTGCGTTGCTGAAGATCCTCTCCATCACGTGGCGCTTGCTGCCGAGGTAAACGTGTGCCACTTCGGGCTGCTGCTGGAAGACCGAGCGGAGGAGCCGCGGCAGGTTGGGATCAACCTCGACGATCTCCTGGAACTCGTCCAGGACGAGTGCCGTCCGTCGCTTCCCGGCACCGCCCAGCTCAGCAGGTAGCTGGAGAAGCCGTTCGAGCGTGGCATCGATGTCGGCATCGCTGCGACCAAGGGCAAAGCTGAAAGCAAGGGCGCCATCCTCGGGGTCAATCGTCACGGTCGGTTGGACCTGCAGTCCCCGAAAGGGGGCGAGGGCTTTCTCGCGCAAGCGCTCCAGAGGAGATGCAATCTCCTCGTAGATCGAGCGAGCGAGCGCCGCGGCGAGGCGCTCCTTGGTCGGCGTCGTCATCAAATCGACATGAGCAACCAGGATCCCCTCTCCGGTCAGGGCCTGAGCTGCACTCCAGACCAGGGAAGACTTGCCACACCGACGCGGTGCGAACACGACTACATCCTGCCCGTTGCGGATATCCCCGACAAGCTCAGCGCGCTCGTGCTCACGATCGGCAAACGACTCGTCAAGCGCCAAGGCACCAAATCGAAACGGATTCGATTTGTCTACTGCTGACATACCCAAAAGTATAATACTAAATGGTATGCAGCTTAGGGAAGGAAGAACTTATACTCATTAGTATTATACTTCAAGGTATAAGAACCTTACCTCACCCTTCGCTGGCGCTCCCGGTAGGTTCGGCGCGACGATGCTAGGCCCTGCCTGATGAACTTCATCGAGGACGTGATGGAGCGCTCGCCCGCTTCGCGGCTGGGAATAGTCGCGGTCGATGCGGAGGGAACCCGGCGCGACTGGTACTTCGGCGAACTGATCGCCCGCTCGGCCGGGCTCTCCGGCGCCTTCGCGGCGCGCGGGGTGCGGCGCGGCGACGTGGTCATGACCCTGGTCGGCAACCGAATCGAGTGGGCGCTAACCCTGCTCGCCTGTTGGCGAATGGGCGCGGTCGCCCTGCCCTGCAGCCCGCAACTGCGCCGCCACGACCTTGAGCTGCGGGCAGACGCCGCAACGCCAGCGCTCTGCGTCGTCGAGGACGAGATGCGCGCCGAGCTGCCGAACGAGATCGCGGTAATGACCCTCGACGAGGTCGCCGACACCCTCGACGAGGACCGCCCCCAGGAGACCCCCGCGACGATCGAGGCGATGGACGCCGAGGACCCGGCGCTGATCGTCTTCACCTCGGGCACCACGGGCGAGCCACGCGGCGTCGTCCATGCCTACCGCTACCTAGCCGGACAGCGGGCCCAGGCCGAGCACTGGCTCGGCTCACGGCCGGGCGAGCTGGTCTGGTGCACGACCGCGCCGGGCTGGTCGAAGTCGGCCCGCAACGTCTTCCTCGCCCCCTGGCTGACCGGCGCCGCGGCCGTGATCCACGAGGGCCGCTTCGACCCGGCCGAGCGGCTCGACCTGGCCGAAGCGCTCGGCGTCAACGTCCTCTGCCAGGCACCGACCGAGTACCGGATGCTGGCCAAGCGCACGCGGCTGCGCCCCCTTCCCGCCTTGCGCCGCATGGTCTCCGCTGGCGAGGCGCTGGAGGCGGAGACGGTGGCGACGTTCAGCCGAGAGATGGGCTGCGAGCCGGCCGACGGCTACGGTCAGACCGAGACCGGGCACATCAGCGGCAACCTGGAGGGCGAACCCGTGCGTCACGGCTCGATGGGTAGGCCGCTGCCCGGGATCGAGGTCCGCGTCGCCGACGGCGAGCTCCAGCTCAAGGCATCCACCTCCCCCACCTTCTTCTCGCGCTACCTCGATGGCGAGCGCTTCGAGGGTGAGTGGTGGCCGACCGGCGACCTGGTCCGCCAGGACGAGGACGGACGGCTCTGGTTCGAAGGTCGCAACGACGACGTGATCGTCTCCTCCGGCTACCGGATCGGACCGATAGAGGTCGAGGCGGCACTGCTCGCCCACCCGGCGGTCGCCGAGGCCGCCGCGGTCGCTGCGCCCGATCCCGAGCGCGGTGCCGTCGTGAGAGCGATCGTGGTCCCGCGCGAACGCGAGCCAAGCGATGAGCTTGCCCGTGAATTACAGGAGCACTGCAAGCGCGAAACCGCTCCCTACAAGTTCCCCCGCATCATCGAGTTCGCCACCGAGCTACCAAAGACGGACAGCGGCAAGGTCAAGCGCGCCGACCTGCGCGGCTAGGCGGTCTGGGCGAAGGCCTCGTCTAGACCGACGGGGCGGCCGAGATGGAAGCCCTGGGCCATATCGACCCCGTACTCGCGCAGCATCTCGGCCGTCTGGTCGTCTTGGACGTACTCGGCGATCGTCGTCTTGCCGAGGCCACGGGCGATCTGGACGATCGCCTGCACGGTCAGCTGATCGGCGTCGCTGCGCGGCATATCGCGGACAAACGACCCGTCGATCTTGATCAGATCAAAGGGGATCGTCTTCAAGTAGTGGAAGGGACCGAAGCCAGCGCCGTAATCATCAATTGCGACCTGGCAACCGAACTCGGTCAGCCGGTCGGCGAAGCCAGAAGCGGCCTCGAAGTCATGGATGTTCGCCGTCTCGGTGATCTCGAAAGTGCAGCTAGAAGGATCGGCGCTGCCTTCATCGAGGCGCCGTTCGATGAACTCGAGCACCGAGATGTCGGCAAGCGAGGCGCCGGAGAGGTTGATGTGCAGTGAGAGTGGCGCTCCTTGGCGCTGCCGCTCGGCGAGCAGCTCCAGTGCCTGCCCGACAACCCAGCGGTCCAACTCCTGGACCATGCCGGCCCGCTCCGCAGCCTCGATAAACGAGGCTGCCGGCAGCAGCTCCCCCTCTTCATTTGTCATCCGCAAGAGCAGCTCGTAACGCTCAATCCCGCCTGAGGCGAGGCTGCGGATCGGTTGCGTATGAAGGCTGAGGCGGTCATCGGTAAGCGCATCGCGGATCCGCGCCGCCGTCGTCTGACGGCGCTCGGGATCGCGCTGCGGCTCGCTCGGATCGCGGAACAGGGCGATCTGGTTGCGACCCCCCTCCTTTGCCCGGTACATCGCCTGGTCGGCGGCGACCAGCACCGCTTCGGAGCCGGTCGCTTTCTCGCCGCCACCGAACATCGTGATGCCGACGCTGATCGTCGCCGGCTCCGAATCGGAGGTCGGCTGGACGCTGTCGGCGACCTGGGCGCGCAGATCCTCGCCCAGTTGCATCGCCCCCTCGACGTCGGTCTGCGGCATCAGGATCGCGAACTCGTCGCCAGAGAGGCGGGCGACGATGTCGGTCGCGCGCACGCGTTCCCGCATCACCCCGGCCACCTGGCGGATCAGGTTGTCGCCGGCGTGGTGGCCGAGCGAGTCGTTGATCCCCTTGAGGCCATCGATGTCGACGATCATCACCGCGCCGCGACCGCCGTAGCGGGCGCTGAAGGAGACGTACTGGTCGAGCTCGGCGCGGAAGCGGCGGCGGTCAAGCAGCCCCGTCAGCGAATCGTGATCGGCCAGGTAGCGAAGCTCGGCCTCGGTTCGCTCGGCCCGGTCCATCGCCGCCAAGACCACGGCGCGGTCCTCGGGTTCGAGCTTGGCGAGCACGGCTTCGATAGCCGGCTCGCTTTGAGCGGGGAGTCGTTCGTTCGCCACTCCGGGAAGGTAGATATATCGGGGCATCAATTCTCTGAGAACAAGCCGGTACTCCCTACTGCGACCTAGTTTCGCCTACCACCCTCACCCAATAGTTGGCTTCGCTGGTCCGCGGGTAGTGTGCCCGCATGGCAAACCGTTTGGCGCAGGAGACCAGCCCTTACCTGCTCCAGCATCGCGAGAACCCGGTTGACTGGTATCCCTGGGGCGAGGAGGCGCTTGCAAAGGCGCATGAGCTCGACCGGCCGATCTTGCTCTCGGTCGGCTATTCGGCCTGTCACTGGTGCCACGTGATGGAGCGCGAGTCCTTCGAGGATGCCGGGACCGCCGCATACATGAACGAGCATTTCGTCAGCATCAAGGTCGACCGCGAGGAGCGGCCCGACGTCGACGCTCTCTACATGGAGGCGGTGCAGGCGATGAGCGGCCACGGCGGCTGGCCGATGACGGTCTTCTGCGACCCCGACGGCGTGCCGTTTTACGGCGGCACCTACTTCCCCCCGGACGAGGGACGCGGGATGCCGAGCTTCCGCATGGTGATGGAAGCCGTCGTTGACGCTTTCCAGAATCGCCGTGACGAGTTGCGCGAGCGAGCGCCCGGGACGCGGGCGCGCCTGGGGGCGATCGGCGCGGTCGAGCCCGGCGATGAAGCGCCGGGCGCGGAGCTGCTGGAGGGGGCCGTGGCAATCCTTAAGCAAGGCGCCGACATGGAACGGGGCGGCTTCGGCGGCGCGCCGAAGTTTCCGCCGGCCTCGAGCCTGGAGTTACTGCTTGCCAACGGAGTCACCGAGCCGGTCGAGCGCACCCTTGACGCGATGATGGCCGGGGGCATCTATGACCAGCTTGGTGGCGGCTTTTCCCGCTACTCGGTCGACGCGAGCTGGCTCGTCCCCCACTTCGAGAAGATGCTTTACGACAACGCGCTGCTGGCTCGCACCTATCTGCACGGTTGGCAGGCGCTTGGCCATGAGCGCTACCGGCGAATCTGCGAGGAGACGCTCGACTGGGCGTTGCGCGAGATGCGCGGCCCCGAGCGCGGCTTCTACTCGGCGCTCGATGCCGACTCCGAGGGTGAGGAGGGCCGCTTCTACGTCTGGACGCCGGCAGAGATGCGCGTCGTGCTCGGCGAGGATGCCGATGCGATCGCCGCTTTTTACGGCGTCAGCGAGGCCGGCAACTTCGAGGGCCGCAGCGTCCTCCACCTTGCCGGCGGCGTCGCGGCGCCCGAGCCCGAAGGGCTCGGAGATGCACGCCGGGCTCTATTTAAAGCGCGAACCAAGCGGGTGCGCCCGGGCCTCGATGACAAGCGCCTCACCTCCTGGAACGCGTTGATGATCAGTGCCTTGGCCGAGACGGGCGCCGCGACCGGACGCGACGACTACCTCGACGCCGCGCGCAGCTGCGCCGAGTTCGTCCTGCACGATCTACGCGACGGCGAGGGCCGGTTGCTGCGCACCTGCAAGGACGGCGAGGGCCGCCTCAACGGCTATCTGGAGGACCACGCCTTTTTGCTCGAAGCGCTGCTGACGCTGTATGAGGCCAGTTTTGAACCGCGCTGGTTCGAGTCCGCCAAGGCGCTTGCCGACACGATGATCATCCGCTTCGGCGACCCTCAGCTTGGCGGCTTCTTCTCGACCTCCGGTGACCACGAAGAACTGATCGCGCGGCGCAAGGAGATCGGCGATCACCCGATCCCCTCCGGCAATTCCGCCGCCGCGCTGGGCCTGCTGCGCCTCGAGGCGCTGACCGGGGAGCGTCCCTACGGAGAGCAGGCCGAGGGCGTGCTGCGCCTCTTCGCCAAAGCTGCGCCGCGCCGGCCCGATGCCTTCGCCCACCTACTGCGGGCGCTCGACTTTCGGCTCGCCCCAACTAAGGAGGTGGCGCTGATCGGCGAGGAGATAGCCGAGCTTGCGGCTGTCGTCCGCGCCAGCTACCACCCGCACCTGGTCCTCGCCGGCGGCCCTCCCGGCAGCACCTCCCCGCCCCTGCTCACGGATCGCCCGACGATGGATAGCAGACCCACCGCTTACGTCTGCGAACACTTCACCTGCCAGGCGCCGGTGACCACTCCAAAATATTTGGCCGACCTACTTTGAAAGGATGATGCCCGTGCGCGGTTCGATGTTCACTTTTGCCGCAGGTCGCCGAGCCAAGTGGATCGTCTTCGGGATCTGGTTCGTGGCAATTTTTATTGCCTCCGGGCCCGCCAACCTTCCCGGCAAGTTCGAAGACGCCGAAAGCAACGAGGCGACCTCCTACCTGCCCGGCTCGGCTGAATCGACCAAGGCGCTGAACGCGACCGAGTCGCTGCAGAACGGCGAAATCGCTCCCGCAGTAATCATCTACCGGCGCGAGTCCGGCCTCACCCCTGCCGACCATCGCACGATTGTCGAAGACGTCGGCAAGATGACCGGCAAACGCTTCCCCGGCGTCGTCGCCGATGGGAAAACGGCAGCCGCCGGCGGCAAGCGACCCGACTCCGAGCAAGCGGCGGCCGCGCCGCAGAACCTGCCGCCGGGATGCGCCGAACCAACCCAGACGATCCCGGGCCAACCCGCCGACTACGCCCCCTTCGTCGGGCCAGTCTGTTCACCGGACGGCAAAGCAGCGATCGTCACTGCCTTTCTCAAACCCGAAGGCGAGGGCGATCTGATCGTCGACCCGGTCAAGTTCTGGCGCGACGAAATCTCCGACCCAGGCGGCGGGCTCGAGGTGAAGATCACCGGCGGCGCCGGCTTCTCCGCCGACGCGATCGAAGTCTTCGAAGGCATCAACGGAACCCTGCTGCTGGCCGCGCTCAGCCTGGTGATCTTCCTCCTGATCGTCATCTACCGCTCGCCGATGTTCTTCTTCATTCCACTGGTCGCGGTGGTGTTCGCCGAGATCCTCTCGCGCTCAATCGGCTACGGGGTCTCCGAGCTGGGGGTGACGATCAACGGCCAGTCGAGCTCGATCATGTCGGTGCTCGTCTTAGGCGCCGGGACCGACTACGCGCTGCTGCTCGTCGCCCGCTACCGCGAGGAGCTGCACCGCACGGTCGACAAGCACGAGGCGATGCGGACGGCCCTTGCCTCCGCTGGCCCAGCGATCTTCGCCTCGGCGGCAACGGTAATCGCGGCGCTGCTCTGCCTGACGATCGCCAAGGTCAACGGCACCTCGGGCCTCGGCCCGATCGCCGCGATCGGGATCGCTTGCGCGGCGCTCTCGATGCTGACCCTGCTGCCGGCGCTGCTGACGATCTTCGGTCGCCGCGCCTTCTGGCCCTTCGTGCCGCACACGCCGGAGACCGCGCCGGACGGCAGCCAGGTCTCCGACCGGGCGCGGCGCCGAATCGTCGATGGCTCGGCTTTCGGCGCGCTGGCTCGAGTTATCGCCTCCTCTCTGCTCGTACTCGTGCTGCTGCCGCTGGTCCTGCTCAACTGGCTGCTGAGACTGATCAGCCGCCGCCACATCCCCTCGCTGATCGTCGGACCGCTCGACCGGGCGGTCTTCACGCCCTACGAGGTACGCCGCCACGACCTCGAGCACGCCGCCGACGCGACCCACGGGTTCTGGGCGCGGGTCGGCGAGCGCGTCGCCATTTCGCCTCGCCGGGTCATCGCGGGCTCAGTCGCCCTTCTCCTCGTCTTCTGCTGCGGCTTCGCCTTCTTCTCCACCAATCTGACCAGCGAAGACAGCTACCGCACCGAAGTCGAATCGGTCGAAGGGCAGCATCTGCTCGAGCGCAGCTTCCCCTCCGGCGCGACCGCCCTCACCGACATAGTGGTGGCCGATCGCGCCGACGTGCCGGCCGTTCGGCGCGCGGTCGCCGGAGTCGAAGACGTCGAGGCGGTCTCCGGCCCGATCAGCGAAGGACCGCCCGGCACCCTGATCCAAGCGACGCTGGAAATCAGCCCCTACTCGACCGAGGCCTTCGACCTGGTCGAACCGATTCGCGAGGCGGCGCACCAGGTGGCCCCCAGCACCCTGGTCGGCGGCCCGACCGCGGTCGAATTCGACGTCCGCGACGCCGCCGGCTGGGACTCGATCGTGATCCCGCCGATCATCCTCGTTGTCGTGCTGCTGATCCTGATCGGCCTGCTGCGTGCTGTGGTCGCGCCGCTGATCCTGATCGGCACGGTGATCCTCAGCTACCTCGCCGCGCTCGGCGTCGGCTATTTCTTCTTCGATGTCGTCTTCGGCTTCCCGGGCTCGGACCCCTCGTTACCGCTCTTCGCCTTCGTCTTCCTGGTCGCCCTGGGCGTCGACTACAACATCTTCCTCATTGCCCGCGCGCGGGAGGAGACGATCCAGCACGGCTCCAGGCAGGGGATCCTGCGCGCCCTCGCCGTCACCGGCGCGGTCATCACCAGCGCAGGCATCGTCCTCGCCGGCACCTTCTCGGTGCTCGCCGTCCTCCCGCTGACCTTCCTAACCGAGCTCGGCTTCGTAGTCGCCTTCGGCGTCCTCCTCGACACCTTCCTAGTCCGCAGCATCCTCGTCCCCGCGATCGCACTGTCCGCGGGCGACAACTTCTGGTGGCCCTCAGCTCTTTCCAAAGGAGGACGCACCACCGGGTCACCCGGCACGCCCGAGCCGGAGCTATCCCGCTCCTAGCGCACCTCCAGCGGGTGGCACGGCGGCGGGGGTCCCCCATAGCGGAGGGCGCGCGAAGCGCGTCCGAGCACATGGGGGAGGGCCGCCGTGACAGGACCCGCTGGCCGGAGCTCTAGAGAACGGGCAGGAAGTTCTCTATCTCGTACGGCGTGACCTGGACGCGGTAGTCGTCCCATTCCTGGCGCTTGATCTCGACGAAGCGGCGGAAGGTGTGCTCCCCCAGGGTGCGCAGCACCAGCTCGGAGTCGGCGGCGATGTCGATCGCTTCGCCGAGCGTCTCCGGCAGTTGCTCGATGCCCCGTTGGGAGCGCTCCTCCGGCGAGAGGTGGTAGAGGTTCTGCTCCATCGGCTCGGGCAGCTCGTAGCCCTTCTCGATGCCTTCCAGCCCCGCCTGCAGCATGCCGGCGAAGCAGAGGTAGGGGTTGGCTGCGGGATCGGGACAACGCAGCTCAGCCCGGGTCGCCGCCTCCTTGCCGGGGTGGTAGAGCGGCACGCGGATCAAAGCGGAGCGGTTGCGGCGCGACCAGGCAAGGTAGACCGGCGCCTCGAAGCCGGGGACGAGTCGCTTGTAAGAGTTGACCCACTGGGCGAAGAGCGGTGAGATCTCACGCGCGTGGCGCAGCTGGCCGGCGATGAAGGCCTTCGCCGTAGCCGAAAGGAAATACGGGTCGTCGGCGTCGAAGAAGGCGTTTTTGCCGTCTTTGGCCAGCGACTGGTGGACGTGCATGCCCGAACCGTTCTCGCCGAAAAGCGGCTTCGGCATGAAGGTGGCGTGCCAGCCGTACTTCATCGCGTACTCCTTAACGACGATGCGGTAGGTCATGCAATCGTCGGCCATCCGCAGCGCGTCCTTGTAGCGCATGTCGACCTCGTGCTGGGAGGGCCCGACCTCGTGGTGGGCGTACTCGACGTGGATGCCCATCTTCTCCAGCGCCAGGATCGTCTCGCGGCGCACGTCAGAGCCGGCGTCGAGCGTGGTCAGGTCGAAGTAGCCGCCCTCGTCGAGCACCTCTGGCACACCGCTCTCCGGTTTCGCCGAGCGGAAGTAGAAGTACTCGAGCTCGGGGCCGATGTTGTAGGTGTCGAAGCCCATCTCCTCGGCGCGTTTGAGCGCCCGTCGCATGATCCAGCGCGGATCGCCCTCGTAGGGGTCGCCGCCGGGTACGCGGACGTCGCAGAACATGCGCGCAACCGCGTTCTCCTCCTCGGGGCGCCAAGGGATGATCGCGAAGGTCGACGGGTCGGGCATGGCGATCATGTCCGACTCCTCGATCGGGTTGAAGCCGGTAATCGAGGAGCCATCGAAACCCATACCGCCCTCGAGCGCGTCCTCGAGCTCCGCCGCGTTGATCGAGAAGCTCTTTAGCTGGCCGAGGACGTCGGTGAACCAAAGGCGGATGAAGCGAACGTTGCGCTCCTTGACAATCTCGGCTACATCGGCGGCACTCGTTGGCTGGTCTGCCATTCCCCGGTCTCCTTGTGGCTGTTCGGCGAGTCGGGCAAAGATAGGCGAAGTGAACCGACGAGGTGCAAAACGTCGTATTACGGGTATGTGACGTTCGCCGCATAGGGGTTGCGAGGGCGTCCGAGTCTCGGTATAACTTACTTCTCGTAAGTTAAGGGCTTAAAGTAAAGTAAAGGCCACGTAAAGGCTCTGTCAAGCGGAATTCGCCACATCTGAGCCAAAGGCGGGATGCAAATGACGGTAAAAACGGCAGTAAGTAGATTCCAGATTCACGACGAGTTGACGGCTCCCGACGAGAGTGCTCCGCTGATCAAGAGCATTCAGGCGGCCGGCGGCGCGGTAACTAAGTTCGTCGGCGTCCTCGCCGGTGCACCGGCCGTGCTGCGTGCCTACACCCGGATGCGCTCTGAGCTTCGCGGCGGCGTCCTGCCCCAGGCAACGCGCGAGCGGATCGCCCTGGCGGTCGCCGAGTACCGACACGACACCTACAGCACCGCCCAGCACGCGAAGTCGGCGCGCCGGGCCGGCCTCGGCCTCGACGAGGTCTCGCGGGCCCGCAGCTTCGACTCCGGTGACGCCAAAGAGGCGGCGCTGCTCGAGTTCCTCAAGGCGACGCTCGAAGCCGATGCCCCTCCCCCCCACCACTTGCATGAGGAGGCGCGGGAAATCGGCTGGAGCGACGAGGAGATCCTCGAGGCGGTCGCGCACCTGGCGCTGAACGAGTTCCAGAGCCTGATTGCAAGCGCAGCCGCTCTGCCCAAAGACCAGGCAACGCCGGAAGTACTTCCCTCAGCGGCTTAAAGCCGCTGAGGGCTCAGTTCTCAACTACCGTCGCGGTATAGAGCAGGCGCGCGGTTGAGTAGCGGCAGCCATAGGTTGCCCGGGTGCCTACCTTGAGCTGGGGCTGGCCCTGGCGGACGTCGGTGGTGTTGGTGCATTTGCCTTCTTCACGGCTGGCCCGCCAGGCGTTTTGCGCTGGGAGGTCCTGGGCGAAGGCCGGGGCCCAGGTGGGGATCGTCAGGCCGACTATGTCGTCCTTTTCCACCTTTAGCGAAGCGCCGAACTTGACCGTCTGCCCCAGGTAGGGACTGAGGACGTGGATCGAGCCCTGGCTGCGCAGAGCGTAGCGGGGCGGGTCGGTGCCGGGCACTCGGCGCAGAATCGCCAGTCTCGCCTCTGGTGGGGTGCCGAAGAAGCCATTAAAGAAGGAGCGCTGCTTGTTGGTCGGCTGGGCCAGGGTCAGCGTCCAGGCCTTGACCTTGCCGTTGCGCGGCACGCGGAAGGGCAGGCTTCCTTGCGTGGTGCTGACTTGGAAGCCGGTGACGCTGCCGACCGCCTGGCAGGGCAGCTCCGGGCAGGAGGGATCGGGCAGGGTGGCAGTACTGCCGAGCACGACCGTGGTGCGCGCGCTGGTCGCGGCGCCCGCGCCGGCGGCCATCACGACAAGGGCAGCGAGGCACCCGGCCAACGCGATCGCGATCGCGAGCTTGCCGCGAGCGGCGATCCGATCGGCGACACCAACTTCCTGGGAAGACCTCGACATACCAATGCTCCTCTCGTAGAAACTCCTGCTCAGCCGCAGAAGACTAGCCGCAACGGCGGTTATTAACCGGGCTGCTCGCCGTCTACCGGGAGCTGCGCGCGTACTGAACTGCGACCGCGTAGCCGATCTTGCCCGAGCCTTCAAAATCAAGCGCTTCGCGGGCGCCATTGGTCAGGTCCCAGGAGTTGCCACGGCTAAAGGGCCCGCGGTCGATTACTTGGGTGACGATGGCTTGGCCGTGGTGGACGAACTTGACCGTCGTGCCGCAGGGCAGGTTGCGGTGGGCAACGCCAATCGTGTCGGGTCGCAGCACCTGACCGCAGGCGGTGCGACTGCCGTAGAAGCCGGGCCCGTACCAGGTGGCGCCAGCCCAGCGCATCGGCATGAAGGCAATGCCCTCCCCGGCTTGCGCGTCGCTGGCAGCGACAGTCGAAGCGCCTCCCGTGTCTGCCTGGGCAGGTCCGGCGGCAAGAACGAGCGCAGCGGCCAAGAAGAGTGGGGTCAGCCAGCGGGCACGCCGCTGGAGGCACACGCCTTTTGCGCGCCCAAGTCTGGGGTGATCTTGCCGCCCGAAGCGGTTTCTGCCTGTCTTCATCGCTCTTTCGAACGCTTGCGGGGTTAGCTGACGGGCTCGCGCTGAAAGAGCTGCGCTACGCCGGCAGACGCCGGCGACTCGCCCCAACTTGTGGGTCCCCCGCTCCCCGCGGTATGTGGCGGAGATTCAGCGGAAGTTGGCGGCACGTTAGCAAACGTTAAGACAGAAAAATGTGAAGAGATTGAAAAGGCCCCCCTCGAGGAGGGGGGCCTTTCGCAGCGGGCCTGTAAGCCGGATCCTGTCGTGAACGACCATCTATCTCACCGGGACCGAAGTCCCGAGGGGCCGCCGGAGCGGCCCTGCGGCCTACCTGGATCTCGCCGGGCAGGGTCGACGATCCTGTTTGGCCTTGCACCGGGCGGGGTTTGCCTGGCCGCCGCGTCACCGCGACGCCGGTGCGCTCTTACCGCACCATTTCACCTTTGCCTGTACGCGGCTCACGTGTGGCCGCGCCATCGGCCGTATGTTTCTGTGGCACTTTCCCGCGGGTTTCCCCGGGTGGGCGTTATCCACCGCCTCGCCCTGTGGTGTCCGGACTTTCCTCGAAGGGTTTTCTCTCCCCCCGCGGTCGCTCAGCCCGCATAGCGATGGTACCGCCAATGGTGCCTAGCTTGCGACAATTGGATCGAATATCCTGCGCGGAGATGCCGCTAGCCGTCGTAACCGGAGCGGGCAGTGGGCTTGGGCGTGCGATCGCCCTTGACCTTGCCAGTCGTGGCTACTTAGTCCAAGCCACCGATATTGATGCCGCGGCGGCTGCGGCGACCGCTGCCGAGATCGGCGCCGGCGCTACCTCCTCAGAGCTGGACGTGACCGACGCGGAAGCCTGCACGGCGGTGGCCGCCGCCGCGGCCACCCGGTCGGGATCGCTCGACGTATGGGTCAATAACGCCGGCATTCTGTTCAGCGGGATGCCGTGGGAGCAGGACGCAGACACACGCCGCGCGATGCTCGAGGTCACCACGATCGGGACCATGAACGGCACTCTCGCCGCGCTCGATCTAATGATCGCCGCCGGGCGCGGGCACGTGATCAACGTGGTCTCGCTCGCCGGCCTGGTCGCGGCCCCGGGGGAGGTCAGCTACTCGGCCAGCAAGCACGCGGCCATGGCGTTCACGCTGGGGACGCTGTTCGACCTGCGTCGGGCGGGCATCTCCGGAGTGGAGCTCTCCGCAGTCTGCCCCGATGGCATCTGGACGCCGATGCTCGAAAGCCGGCTCGACGACCCGGAAGTGGCGGCCTCCTTCGGCGGTCAACTGCTGACGCCGGAGCAGGTCGCCCGCGAGGTAGGCAAGCTGACCGAACGCCCGCGTCCGCTCGTAATCGTCCCGCGCTGGCGTGGCGCAATGCTGCGCATCCTCGACATCTTCCCGCGGCTGACGCTGCGGCTGCTACCGCTGGCCCTGCGCGACGCTCAGCGCAAACAACGGCGCTATAAACGCCTCATAGAGTCAGGCAAGTGGCCCTGAGGGACTGAGTCAGACCTTTCGGACGACGCCGATCACGCGCCCAATCACGCTGACCTCAGCGCTGCGGATCGGCTCCATCGTCTGGTTCTCAGGCTGCAGGCGAATGTGGTCTGATTCGCGGAAGAAGCGCTTGACGGTCGCCTCTTCGCCAATAAGGGCGACGACAATCTCGCCATCAGTCGCGTCATCAGTCGGCCGCACGACCACGTAGTCGCCGCCGAAGATGCCCGCTTCCACCATGCTTTCGCCGCGCACCCTGAGGACGTAATCGCCTTCCTCGCCGCCGATCACATCGGGGATCTCGATGTACTCCTCGATGTTCTCCTCGGCCAAGATCGGCGCGCCGGCAGCAACCTGGCCGACTAGCGGCAGACCCGAACCTCCGGGCAAGATCGTTTTCTTCGCCTTGTCGAAGAGCAACTCGATCGCGCGCGGTTTCGAGGGATCGCGGCGCAACAGGCCGATCTTCTCGAGGTTGGCAAGGTGGGCATGAACGGTCGAGGAGGAGTGCAGACCGACGGCTTTGCCGATCTCGCGCACGGTCGGCGGGTAGCCCGTTTTCGCCGCGTAGCGACGAATGAAGTCAAAAATCTCCTTCTGCCTCTTGGTCAAATCCAGGTCCACCCGGGGCTCCTCCTCATCGACAAACAAGTGCAGACGTTCGAACACTTGTTCGCAGAGTACCGGCCGATTCGGACACGTGCAACCAAGGCGCTCCGCCGCAACCTCCCTCCCACCCCGCCCGCAAGCCCCACTACCGCCAAACATCTAGAATCGGCCGCCCTCGAGCGGCTGTGGCGGAACTGGTAGACGCGCAAGGTTGAGGGCCTTGTGTCCCTAACGGGACGTGATGGTTCGACTCCATTCAGCCGCATCGAGAAAACCCCCGCAAGCGGGGGTTTTCTTTGTTCGGAGTCTCGCGGGCAGCCCCATGCGCCTAGCGATTGGTTGCCAATTGAGGGGCCAAATTGGCCACCAACTGTGCCCGTTTGCAGCGCGCGCAAGGCTTCCGCACTTGTGGTTGATCGACCCACGGAGAGAGCGAAAGACTGCTAAGACGGTTCCCCTTCGAGGCCGGCGACACCCAAGCCAACCCGTTCCGCCGCCAGCGCGAGATCTCGGTCCCAAGTCACCACGACAACTTCGTCATCGCCCAATTCGAGCGCGGTCGCCAAGTGGACCGAGTCGTAACCGCGGAGTCCCAGGTCTTCGGCGTGCTCGCCGGCACGAACCGCAAGCTCCTGATCGACGCCGATCGTAGCCAGGTCCGCATACAACTCCTCAAAGTCCGCGAGCGCCTTGCGATGCTCATCCGCCTTAAGCCGATCGAGTCGGCGAGCAGCCGCGAGGGCCGCGCGGCCTTCCGGATAAGCAAGGATGCTCGACGCCGCCGGGTAGGTACTGCCCCAAAGCTCGGCCGCCACCTCCGACCCGTCCTCGACGACCACGAGCTTGACCAGCGCCGAGGTGTCGAAGTAGAAGATCAGGCGCGTTGCTCGGAGACGAGGTCGGAGACCGGCTCGGCGCCCTTCACCCGCGCCGAGCGAGGCGAGCACTCACCCACCAAGCCGCGCCGCGCGAGCGCCTCGAGCGGCCGCTCACCGAGTCCGCTCAACCGGGCCACGGGCCGGCCGCGGCGGGTGACAACCGCCCCCACCCTCGACTCGCGTCAGGTACTCGCTAAGGCGATCAACGAGGGGGGTGAACTGACCTCAATAACAGGTGTTTGACTCGGTTCTTCAGCGCGTCCTCGGCCGAGTGCTCAGTCAAGACCTTTTCCAAAGCATTTACCCAGAGCGGGATCGATGCCTTGTTGCGCGGCATAGTGGAGTCACTGGTGAAGATGAGGCCGTAGTGCTCCTCGCCGGCGGCCAGCATCTGGTTGTGGATCAGCTGGAAGTCGAGCACGTCGTTGGTTACGAGGGTGCGCTGCTCGGCGGCGATGCGGCGGACGATCTCGCGATCGGCGACCGCCTCCAGGTCCGGCCTGTCGCTCTTGATTGCCTGGACGTCGAAGTCCCCCCTACTCCGTAGCTCGCGAGCGATCTTCGGCGAGATCATCTCGTCGAGCAAGAGCTTCACGCAAGGGCCTCGTGGCCCCGGCGCCAGCGCTCGCGCTCGCGCTCGCTGGCAACCCGGGAGCGCTCGACCAGCTCGTCCACCTCGTCGGTGTACTCGCCGTAATAGCGCGCCGCGGCCTCCAGCTGCTCAACCGGAATCTCGAGATAAGAAGCCGTCTCCTCGACGGAGCCGTTGTTCAGGCGGATCGTCTCGATCGCCTCGGCGACGTCCAGACGCGAGCCGAGCAGGCTTGGCCGACGGCCAGCTGCCCCCTCCCGGAAGTAGATCAGGGGATGCTCGTCCTGGCGAATGCCCTCCTCGATGTATCGCTGAGCGAGCGCCGTCTGGCCGGAGCCCGCATCGGCAGCATGGTCTTTGAGGCGCCGGACCGTGATCGGATCGAAGCGGAAGCTGACGCTCTGCTTACCTTGCTTTCTCTGCTTGCTGGCCATCGTGCACTCTCCGTATTGTCGCGTATCGCACAGTATAGCGAGCCGAAAATCTAGCTCCCCTCCCATCGTGGTCGATGGTCCCGGACACTATGCTTCCGTCTTGGAAGTCGGGGAAACCAAAGTACGCCGGTGCGAGCGGCGCGACGTGCCGGAAGTGTTGGTGCTGTGGGGGCAAGCCCGAAGCGGGCACGCGAGCGCTCCAGACGGCATCGACGATGTAGAACGTTTGATTGCGGACTCCCCTGCCGCCCTCTTGGTAGCCGAGCGCGACGGAGAGATCGTCGGAACTCTGATCGCGGCATGGGATGGATGGCGCGGCAATATGTATCGACTCGCAGTGCGGGATGAGTACCGCCGAGAGGGGATCGGGATTGCGCTGACGCGCGCAGGCGAGGAGTATTTACGCCGCTGTGGAGCCCGCCGCGTGACTGCCCTAGTGGCCTTTGAGGACGAGGTGGCGGGAAGTTTCTGGGAGTCCACTGGCTATCCAGTGGATAGCGAGATTGGCCGGCGAGTTCGCAACCTTTAGGCAAACAGGTGGAGTGGCTGCTCGCGGATGAGCCACTCGCGAACGCCGTCCCCCCGATCGCCTAGCCTGCCCGGCGTGATCAAGGGCACCCGAACCACCCTTTTCGTCGCACTGGCCCTCACCGTAGGCGTCGGCCTCGGAGCCCTGCTGCCGGGAGCATTCGGGGACTCCGCCGTGGCGCCGACCGCGATTCGCAGCGCGCTGGCGCAGTCGAGCGCAGTTCAGGGCGCGCCGGGTCGGACGATGGTGCTGAGCCGCGTCCTAGTCGAACCAGGAGCCAAGCTGGCCACCCACCACCACCTCGGTACGCAGGTCGCGCGCGTCACGGCCGGCGTCCTCAGCTACACGGTCCGGCGCGGCTCAGTCGTCGTCCGCCACGGCGAGTCCGACCAGAACCCGCAAGTGGTCCGCAAGATCAAGGCTGGTCGGACCGGCAGCATCCACGGCGGGGAGTGGGTCGTCGAGCAACCATCAGACATCCACGAAGCCGCCAACCGCGGCTCGACCCCCGTCGTCATCTACATAGCGACGCTGCTCGAAGCCGGCGCACCCCCGGCCACTCCGGTCTCACTCCCGCCAACTCCCTGAGCAATTCGGTGCGCGGTCGTCGCTTGTCGCCCATAGCGAAACAAGCGACGACCGCGGCCTAGCTAGGTTCGGCCATCGCCTCGATGCGGCCCGCGTCGACCGCCGCCTTCAGCGCCTCATAGTCGCGTTCGCTCTGGTCGGCGTAGGCCTCGGCGAACTCGGCCATCGCCCGGTCGAAGACGTCGCTCTTGCCGAGATAGGCACCGACCGCGATCCTGTCGCCGCCGCGGGCGTGAGCGTGGGCCAGGGTCATCCCGCAGATCTCCGCGTAGACGGTCAGTCCGCGGGCGTCCATCGAGTCGACCTGCACCGAGCCCTTCCAGTCCCAGAGCTGGCGCACGTAGAAGTCGCGCTGCTCGCCGTCGATTCCCGGCGATCGCACCCAGCCGAGCAGGGGGTCGCTGGCCGCCTGCATCAGGCGCTGGCCGTGGACGACGCGCTCGCCCTGCAGGTCGAACTCGCTCGGCGCGGTGTGGGGCTCGAGCACCGAGCGCTGCGCCTCCTTGATCTGCAGGAAGAGCGGATCGCTTTGGTCACGGCCTAGCAGCAGGGCGATCCAGGCTCGCGTGCCGACGCTGCCCACGCCGACGACTTTGAAGGCGACGTCGATCAGGCGGTAGCCGTCGATCAGGGAGCGGCGCTCGACCGGGAGCGAGTCGCGGTATTCGGAGAGGACGTGGCGGACGAGCGCTTCGACGTCAGCGCCTTTCGCCTCCTCGGCGAGCTCCTCGATCGGCACGATCAGAGGTGGATTGCTGATGATTCGTAGCTTCCCGTCGACTTCTTCGACCAGCTTCGAGAAGGCTCGCTCGCTGTCCTTAGCGCGCGCCTTGGCGACGTTGCGCTCGAACGCCTTGCGCTGCTTGCCGCCGACCGCGCTCGCCCAGCCCGCGGCGATCGCATCGGCGTCGAGCTGCTGGTACCAGGACTCGAGGTTGCCCATCCGCGCCAGCCGCCGCATCGTCTCGCGGTATTCCCGTGCTGCCGCCAGGACGATGCCGCGGCACTCCTCCTCGCCGCAGCCACGGTCGCGGCCGGCCAACGTGAAGCTGGCGACGAGCCGCTTCAAGTCCCACTCCCACGGACCCGGCAGCGTCTCGTCGAAGTCGTTGAGGTCGAAGACAAGCCGCCGCTCGGGCGAGGCGAAGGCGCCGAAGTTAGAGAGGTGAGCGTCGCCGCAGAGCTGCGTCTCAAAGCCCGAGCGCGGGGTCGGGGCGAGGTCGGCCGCCATCACCGCCGCGGCTCCGCGGTAGAAGGTGAAGGGAGAGGCCAGCATGCGGCCGTAGCGCAGCGGCACCAGCTGCCCGACTCGCGAGCCGGCCTGGTGCTCAAGCAGCTCGACCGGGTCCGGCCGGTCGGCGGCCGGCGCCCACTCGCCGTGACTGGAGCGCGGCGCGACGTCGCGGGCGGCCTTGCCGGCGGCGGCACGCTCCTCGGGCGACCCGGGGTGGCTCTGAATCGAATCGACCATCGGCTCAGGCTACGGCAGGCTCGGCAAGCGGTGGGTCAGGTCCCGCCTGCAGCTCATCGAAGCGCTGCGTCGGCAGGCGTCGGGTCGTCCAGAACGAGGCGAGAACGAGGAAGGCGGCGAAGAGGAAGGCCGTCTTCAAGGCCGTCAGCTGGGCATCTTCGTAGTTCTCGACCAGCGCATCGACAGTCGCCGGATCGACGCCGGCCGCCGTGGCTCCCGCCCGCACCTCTTCGGAAGCGACGAAGCTGCCGCCGGCGCTCAGCTGAACCTGGACCTGGTCTTCGACATCTGCCGAGACGCGCGGGTCATCGGCGATGTTCGAAATGAAGGCGGTGCTCAGGCCGGTGATCACGATCGCGCCGAGCAGCGCCGTCCCCAGCGACGAGCCGAGTTGCTGCGCCGTGCTCTGCAGACCGCCGGCCTCGCTGCGGTCGGCGTCGCCGACCGCAGACTGGACCACATTGCCGAGCTGAGAGACGATCATGCCCATACCAACACCGAGCACTCCCATCGCGACGAGGAAGGGTGCGTTGTCGAGTTCGGGCTCGATCGTCGCCAACAGCATCACAGTTGCCGCGAGCACAATCAGCAGGCCCACTCGCACAAGGCCTCGCGCGGCGAACCGCGAGGACAGGGCGGAGCCCGCAATCGCGGTGAGGAATAGACCGGCCGAAGTGGGAAGCATGCGCACGCCGGTTTCGAGCGCGTCGAGGCCTTGGACTATCTGCAGGTAGAGCGGGATCGTGAAGAAGATCCCCATCAGGATCAGGTTCTGGGCAAGCAGCATCGAGACGCCGCCACGCAGCGGGCGGATGCTGAGCAGCCGCAGGTGGACCAGCGGTTCGAGACCCCGCTCTTCGCGCCGCTGCTCCCAAGCGCGAAAACCGGCGAGGACCAGCGCCCCCGCCCCGATCACGAACGGGGTCAGCGAGAAGCCGAGGGGCTCGATCGGCGAGCTGTGCGGCTGCAGCCAGCCCCAGTTGCTCGCCTGCAACACGCCGAAGACGACCAGGGCGAGGCCGGAGGCCGAGAGAATGCCGCCGACCCAGTCGAGTTCGGGCGCCGGTCCCCCCCTCTCCGGCTCGCGCAGCAACCGCGTCCCGACCAGGATGCCGATCGCCACCACGACCTCGCCGACGAAGACCAGCCGCCAGGTGAAGTCGGTGGTCATCCAGCCGCCAAGGATCGGGCCGACGGCGATCGCGGCGCCAGCGATGCCACCGAGGACGCCGTAGGCGACGGCGCGGTTGGCGCCTTTGTAGGAGCCGGCTACGAGCGCGAAGAGCGCCGGCAGAACCAGCGCGGCGCCGATGCCCTCGAGGATCGACCAACCGAGCACCAAGCTGGGCACGTTCCACGAGGCGGCGGTCAGGCCGGAGCCGACGCCGTAGATGCAGATCCCGATCGTGAAGGCGCGGCGCCGGCCCCAGATGTCGCCGAGCTTGCCGCCGATCAGCATCAGCGCCGCCATCACCAGCGCGTAGAGGGCGATCACCGCCTGGATCGTGGTGACCGTCGTGTCGAAGTCTTCGACCAGTTGGGAGATCGCGACGTTCATCACCGCCTGGTCGAGGACCATCAGGAACTGAGCGACGCCTAGAACCCCGAGAACTCCCCACTTGGCCATGTCGGCGACAGGATATGGCCAGACCCACCGGTGTAGCTTGCGCCTATGCGGTCGGAGGGCAGATGAGGGCGCTGGTGCAGCGGGTCAGCCAGGCGGCGGTCGACGTCGGGGGCGAGCGGATCGCGCAGATCGGCCCGGGCATGTTGGTCCTCCTGGGAGTGGGCCGGGACGACGGCGCCGAACAGGCGGACCGGCTGGCCTCGAAGCTGCGGGCGCTGCGGATCTTCGACGACGCCGAGGGGCGGATGAACGAGCCGCTGGGCGAACGCGAGGTGCTCTGCGTGAGCCAGTTCACCCTCTACGGCGACGCCCGCAAGGGCAACCGGCCCAGCTACGTCGAGGCGGCGCCGGGTGAGCAGGCCGAGCCGCTCTACGACCAGGTCTGCGAGCGGCTCGGAGCGAAGAAGGGCGTCTTCGGGGCCTGCATGGGCGTCGCCCTCGTCAACGACGGCCCGGTCACCTTGATGATCGAGGCCTGAGGCGCTGGGATACTGGGCGCTCGTGGAGCAACCGATCGAACGAAACGATGCGATTGAGATCGAGGGGCGGCGACTGGCTTGGCGATCTGTAGGCGAGGGCCCACCCCTGCTGCTGATCACCGGCTACTCGAGTGCCGCCGCCGGCTGGGACCCGCAGTTCCTCTCGGCGCTGAGCCGATCGTTCGAGGTGATCTGCCCCGACAATCGCGGTATGGGTAACTCGCAGCTCGGCGAGCTGCGCGAGCCGCTGACGATCGAGGCGATGGCCACCGACGTCGAGGCGCTGCTCGACGCCCGCGAGATCAAGCGGCTGCCGGTCGCCGGCTGGTCGATGGGCGGCTTTATCGCCCAGGCGCTGGCGATCCAAGCGGCCGCCCGGGTCGAGGCGCTGGTCCTACTCGCCACCAACCCCGGTGGGGAAGCCGCCGTGCTAGGAGACCCAGACGCCTTCGAACGGCTGACCGACCACTCAGGCACGCCGCGCGAACAGGCCACGCGGCTGATCGAGCTGGTCTTTCCCGCCAATGTGGCCGCTGAAATGAACCAGCGCATCGGCGATGTCGTGGCCGCGGACCGAGCCGCGCTGTCGCCGGCGACGCTTGCCGCTCAGCAAGCGGCGATCGGCGCGTGGAGCACCAAGGGCCTGGCCCGTCCGGACGCCGGCTCACCACCCGTCCTTGCCGTCTGCGGCAGCGAGGATGCCGTGATTCGACCCGAGAACACCGACCGGCTCGCCTCCCGCTGGCCCAACTGCAGAGCCGAACGCTTCGAGGGCGACGGACACGCCCTCCAAGCCCAGGAGCCCGAGCGACTCGCTGCCCTGATCACCTCCTTCTTAGGCCGATGAGTCAGGTCAGCCTGCGCTACGAGAGCAACGTCGCAGATCTGGACCTCGTCGAGCCGATGTGGAACGCGCTGCAGGAACACCACGTGCGGATCACTCCCGAGCTCGACCCGCAGACTCCTGGGCGCGAGCTAGCCGACGCCTGGCGGATGCGCCGCTCCAAGTACGTTCGCTGGCTCGAAAACCCGGAGACTTTCTTCGTCATCGCCGAGGATGAGAGCGGCCCGATCGGCTATGCCTTCGTTACCGTCGGCCCGGGCTACACCTCATGGCTGACCGGCGAGCGTGCCGGAGTGCTCGAGACCCTCTCCGTCCTGCCGAACAGTCGCAGCGGAGGTGTCGGCGCAGCGCTGATCGAGGCGGCCTGGGAGCGCCTCGGAGAACGCGGCATCGAGGACATGGCGATCACCACGACCAAAACCAACGTCGACGCCCATCGCTTTTACGAGCACCACGGCTTCAGCCAGGGCTTCATCATCTTCCACGGCAAGCGCCCGCGCCCGTAGCGCGGGCCGCGCTAACCGGCCTGGCCCAGCGCCTCGTCGATGAAGGGGCCGAGCAGCTCGCCGGTGTGAGCCGCCGTGGTTTCGGGCGAATCGGCCGGGGCGGTGACGTAGCTGATCGCGAGCCGGACGAGGGCCTCGGCGAGGAGGCGGGCTTTCGGCGGCGGCGCTTGCGGCCAGCCGTCCTCGATCGTCGTGGTCAAGCGGGCGGTAGCCCACTGGACCACCGGCATACCTTGGGTGGTGACGAACGGCAGTAGGCCGGCGGTGCCGTCGTCGCTGAGCAGGATGCGGACCAGCGGGTCCTCCCCGGCGGTGCGAAGGAAGGTCTCAAGCGCGGCGCCGACTGCAGCACGCGGGTCATCGAGGTGCTCGCGCACCGCCGTATCGACCGCATCGAGGAAACGTTCGCCCTCGTGGATGACCAGCGCCTGGGCGAACTCGTCGCGGCTGCCGAACTCCTTGTAGAGGGTCTGGCGGCTAACTCCGGCCGCAGCGGCGATCTCGGCCATCGTGATCTCCGACCAGGCACGTCGCTGCACCTCGTCGCGGGCGGCGGCGAACAGGGTGTCGCGCAATAGCTGCCTGGCCGCCTGGGGGTATGGGGTTCGTGCCTCCACGACGCCCCCTATCGTCGCAGTGGACGCGGTCACTCGCCCTCGTCGCCGACCGGCTCGAAGTCGACCTTGTCGCGCACGCCACAGTCGGGGCAGTGCCAGTCGTCCGGCACCTCACTCCAGGCAGTGCCAGCCGGGAAGCCCTCGCGGGGGTTGCCAGTCGCCTCGTCGTAAACGTAACCGCAACTGGGGCAACGAAAGGCGCTCACGCGGCCGCCCCGCCGTAGCGAGCCAGCACACGGTCGCGAACCCGCGGCTGAATGTTGGCGCGGCTGACGTCGCCGCCGTAGTGATCGAGCAGGCGGCGGTCCATCACCCGGCGCCAGACCGGCGGGAACCAGGCGAGCACGATCATCCCCGCGTACCCCGTCGGCAACTGCGGTGCTTCCTCAACGTGACGCAGCGCTTGGTAGCGGCGGGTCGGATTGGCGTGATGGTCGCTGTGGCGCTGCAGGTGGTAGAGCAGCACGTTGGAGGCGACGTTGTTGCTGTTCCAGCTGTGCTGCGGCAGGCAGCGTTCGTAGCGCCCGTCCTCTTTCTTCCCCCGCAGCAGACCGTAGTGCTCGAGGTAGTTGACGACCTCGAGCAGCGAGAAACCGAGCACCGCCTGCAGCAGCAGGTAGGGCAGGACGACCGGGCCGAAGACGATCGCCAGCGCGGCGAACAGCCCGACCGTCATCGCCCAGGCCTGCAGGATGTCGTTGTGGATCGACCAAACTGAGTGCCCCACGCGGTCGAGCCGGACGCGCTCGATCCCCCAGGCTGAGCTAAGGCTGCCCCAGACCGTACGCGGCAGGAAAGCCCAGAAGCTCTCCCCCAGCCGCGAGCTGGCTGGATCGTCGGGGGTGGCGACACGGACGTGATGGCCGCGGTTGTGCTCGATGAAGAAGTGGCCGTAGCCGCTCTGCGCGAGGGCGACCTTGCTCAGCCACTTCTCCAGGTCAGCGCGCTTGTGGCCGAGCTCGTGCGCGGTGTTGATCGCGATCCCGCTGACCATGCCCATCGTCAGCGCCAGGCCGATGCTGTCGAGAGCGGAGAGTCCGCCGTCGGCCCAGAGCCAACAGGCGAAGATCAGCCCGGCGTACTGGACAGGGATGAAGACGTAGGTGCACCAGCGGTAATAACGGTCCTGTTCGAGCCACTTAACGATGCTGTCGGGTGGGTTCTCGGCGTCCATGCCGACGATGAAGTCGAGCACGGGAAAGATCACGAAGACGAGTACCGGCCCGAAGAACCAGAAAGCGCCGAGGCCGGTCAGCTCGACCCCCGCCCAGGCGATGAATGGGAGCGACGGAACGATCAGCCCGAGCAGCCAGGCGTAGCGCTTCGGGTCGGTCCAGGCTGCCGGATTGAGTTCGACGTCGGGTCCGTGATGGTGCTCGTGCGCGGCTACCTCCATGGGCGCCTCCTCCTGTCAGATCGCCAGAAATCGTCTGCTTGCTTGACAAAATAGCCCATCTTGTCAACCAAAGCAACACGAACGCCCGTTCTGTCCCCCGCCTCAATCACCCAACCCTGCATCGGATCCCAAATAGGGGCTCGATGCAGGTCGCGTGGGGTCGCTACCATTCCGCCCGTGTATACGTTCCTCGCATTCGTGCAGGTGATCATCGCCGTCGCCCTGATCTTTTTGATCCTGCTGCACTCGGGCAAAGACGCTGGGCTCTCCGGTGCTTTCGGCATCGGCGGGGGCGGCAGCTCATTCGGCGGCGGCTCGATGGTCGAGCGCAACCTGGATCGTGCGACGGTCTTCTTCGCGGTCCTCTTCGTCGTCAATACCGTTGTCCTGCTGAAGATCTAACGGCCTAAGCCGCGCCCGCTACCAACCTCGGGCGAGCGTGGCCGCGAACGGCGAGCCGGTCAACGACACGCGGGGCGCACCGAGGAAGGACACGGCAAGCGAGCCGGCCCAGCTCTTGGCATTGCCCAGGCCATGTTCAAGCGTGCCCGTGCCACTGAACGGTGGCGGCGGGGAGACGGCAGCGCTGGAGAGGGTGTCCTCGAAGTCGAACAGGGAGGGATTGCCACGGGCGAAGACGAGGCGCATGATGCCAATCGAGCCTTCGCTGGTCTGATCAACCGCGATAAAGCGGGGTCGGCCCCCGCCCCGTACCTGGGCGGCGAAAATCGTCCGCGAGAGGGCGGCTTTGCTGTTGGCGAACAGGGTGGTCGATTTGGGATGGGTGCTCGGATGGGTACGAACGCCCGGCGCGCTCGCGGCCGTACGCAAGCCATCCCCGACGAGGCCGGGTAGATGAAGGCCGAGCGGGGACCTTGGCGGTGGAAGCTCGGCCTGCCGTCCCGGCAGCGCGCCATAGAGGCAAGCGAGCAGAGCCGCCAAATCCACCGAGCGACCGCGCGTTCGGTGGATTGCGACTGAGGTGAATCCCCCCTCGCCCTGGAAGTGCAGATCACCGGAGAAGATGCCGAGATAGGCGAGGATTCCATCGCTCGACCGCTTGCAGCCTGCTTTACGAGTGGCTCGGACCATTCGGCCGGACGGCAGGAAGTGAACCGCGATCCGCCCGCGGTCGCCGAAAGAGGCCTCAATCGAGGACGGCGTGACCTTGCCGTGCGCGAAATAGGTAGTGGTCGACACGCGGCGGCGTCCCTTCCGTGGCTTCTGACCCTTGGTGACACTGAGGGCCACCGTCTGACCGAAGGCGGTGACCGCGACCCTGTACCCGTCACTGTTCTCAAACCTGAGTTCGGACAGGGCGCGATTGCGGGGCAAGCCCACGCTGGTCGAGCCCTGGCCAAGGAGCGACAGGTTGTCGTTGAGCTGCGTAACGCCGGCTAAGAGCGCGGGCGCGGTCGGCAGCGGTGCCGCGGCAGCGGCCTGCGCAGCGCAAAGCAGCGCCGTGGCGGTGGCAAGAGCGGCAATCACCAAGCGCACTCTCATCGGACCCGCGCGGCCTGTTGGTAGAGAGTCTTCACGGCGCCGCCAAAATAGGCGCCGAAATCAGTGGTCGGGTCGTCGCCATAGCCGTAGTTGGTGACGCCGTTCAGCACGTTGCCGCGGATCGTCCAGCCGCCGCCTGAGGCACCACCGGTGACGCTGCACGACAGCGCCAGGTTGAGCGGGCCCGGCCAGAGGAAGGACGCGAGGTCGTGGCCAAGAAATGGCGTGCTGGAGCAGAGCCTTTGGGTTGCCCCGTCGAAGGGCTGTTCAGCCGGGTAGCCGTGGATATCAAACACCTGGTCCGGCGGGAGGCCGAAGGCGATGCCGTCGCCGCCCACCGCGTCACCGAGGCGCTGGCCCCGTTCGTTGCGTGAGACCACAGCGGCGCCGACATCGGCGTTCTCGCTGCCAGCGTTGACCCATGGCGCAGTCGCGCCGAGCCACTTGGCGACAAAGATGCCGTAGGGCCGGACACCATCGTGGTAGCCGGGGACGAAGATCCAGTCCTGGTTGTACCAACGACCAAAGCCACTGTTGACGCAATGGCCAGCGGTGAAAACGACGCTGCGGTTGGGAGCGTTGACCGAGGTCCCCGAGCAACGCCCGGACCCGAAGCCCCCCGGCAAGACGATGAAGATCACCCCGTTTTGTCTAAACCCTGGTGCGGTGGGATCGGCAACCGGCGCGAATTCGGACCGCGCCTGCGCGTCGGCCGCCGGACCCCGCAGTGCGTTCCTTTCAGACTGCGCTCTGGACTCCCGCGCGAGGCCCCCTCCGTCCGGCTGGGGCAGATCCAGCGGTCGCGCCTGTCGCATCCGCGCTGGCGTCCAAAAACGCAGCGCCTGGTGCACCGAAGGGGCCGTGGGGGACGTCGTCCAGGTGGCCGCCCCCTGCGCAGAAGCGCTCGCCGCAAGCGCAACCATCGCCACCAAAAACGATGCTAGGACCGAACCGCGCAGGCGTCGTCGAGTGCTCATGGGGCTCTTAAAACTAAACCGTTTCAACCGGCTTTTCCGCATCCAGGATCTCGACCGCCTCTTTGCGCAGCTCGGCGTCGAGCAGGGCAAAGTCCTCGTCGGTGAGCTTGCCGGCGGCATGATCGAGCTCGGCGTCACGGATCTCGCGGTACTTGGCTTCCTTCAGCGCCTCCAGCTCCGTATCGGCTGCCGGGCGCCGGCGCGCGAGGCGAGCCGGCCAGACCGCAATCAAGGCGCCGGCCAAGGCGATCAGCCCGCCGATCCAGATCCAGGTGACGAGCGGGTCGACGATGACGCGAAAGGTCGCGGTCGCGTTGTCGGCCAAGTAGCTCCTCGCCAGCCGGTCCGCCGTCGCCGCCTGCAGGCTGCTGATCTGGGCCAGGGCAACCGGCCGCAAGCGTGGATTTGCCGCGGCCGCCTGCATCAGTCGGGAAACTGCCCGGCATTGCGGTGGCGTCCCGGGAGCGCCGGAGACGCAGGCGCGAAAGCCCTGGTCGGCCGCACGGATGCGGCGACGCACGGCCGAGATGTCGGGCTGCACCGCAGTCCAGAAGTCGCTGCCGCCGCCGGGTTTAAGCCCAACCTCGCTGGTCGCCTCGCCGTCGAAGTAGCTGCCAATCGTCCCGCTTTCAACCCCAGTCGGGCGGAAGAAACGACGGCTGGGATGCAGGGTGAAGCGCTTGTCCCCCTGTTTGATGCCGAGCACCGCGCCGAAGGTGAAGGCGTTGCTGTCGACGCTGACCGTTGGCCGCTCGTAGGTGACCGTGCGGCCGTCGACAACGGCGCTCTCCCCTGGGCGCAGGCGCACGTCGCGATTGGTCTGGAAGCTGGATGAAGCGGCAATGCCGATCAACAACACGGCGACGCCAGCGTGGACGATGTAGCCGCCATAGCGGCGGCGATTGCGCGATACGACCCCGACTAGCGCAGCGGGCATCGAACCGCCGCTGAGCGAGCGCCGCGCCGCCGCGCCGCGCCAGAACTCTTGGGCGAGGCCAGTGAGGGCGAAAGCGGCGAAGGCAAAGAGGGCCAGCGCCCAGGGCTTTCCCGCCGCATCGGTGAACAGCGCCAGCCCCAGCCCGACAACGACGCCGACGATCGTCGGCACGAAGAAGACCCGCTTTGCCGAGTCCCAGCTGATTCGGCGCCAGGCGAGCAACGGTCCGATCCCGGTAAACAGCACCAGGCCAATCGCCAGCGGCGTCGTGTAGCGGTCGAACCAGGGCGCCGCCAGCGAGGCCTTGTCGCCGGTGAACAGCTCCGAGATTAAGGGGAAGAAGGTGCCCCAGAAAATCGTCGCGGTGAGCGCGACGAGGAGGAAGTTGTTGACCAGGAAGACCGACTCACGCGAGGCGAGCGAGTCGATTCGCTTCTCCGATTTCAAGTCGTCAAGCCGGGAGACGATCAGCGCGGTCGAGCCAATCAGGACAACTGCGATCAGGCCGAGGATGTAGGGGCCGACGGTGCTGTCACCGAAGGCGTGGATCGACTGCAGGACGCCGGAGCGGACGAGGAAGGTGCCGAGCAGCGCCAGCGAGAAGGTGGCGACGATCAAGCAGGCGTTCCAGACTTTCAGCATGCCGCGCTTCTCCTGGACCATGATCGAGTGCAGGAACGCGGTGCCCATCAGCCACGGCATCAGCGCTGCGTTCTCGACCGGGTCCCACGCCCAATAGCCACCCCAGCCGAGCTCGGTGTAGGACCAGCGAGCGCCGAGCAAAAGGCCGAAGCCGAGGAAGGTCCAAGCAATCAAGGCGAAGCGTCGGGTCGAGCGGATCCAGGCGGCGTCGAGGCGACGGGTGATTAAGGCGCCGACGGCGAAGGCAAAGGGGATCGTGAAGGCGACGTACCCCGAGTAGAGCATCGGCGGGTGAATCATCATGCTCGGGTGCTGGAGCAGCGGGTTGAGGCCGATCCCGTCGGCCGGTGCCGGGTCGAGCGTGGCGAAGGGGTTGACCCCGCCGGCGAAGAGCATCAGGCCGGTGAAGAAGGCGGCGACAGCGGCCATCACCGCGGTCGCGTAGGGAACGATCTCGCGCAGCTTGTTCCTCGTTGCATACAGCGCCAGCGAGGAGGCAATCGAGAGCACCCAGGCCCAGAGCAGGAGCGAGCCCTCCTGGCTCGACCACATCGCCGCCAGCTTGTAGAAGGTCGGCGTCTCGATCGAGGAGTGCTGCTGGACGATGTTGAAGGAGAAGTTGTTATTGGCGAAGGCGATCTCGATCAGCACCACGCAGAGGGTGAGCAGGGCGAAGAGGCCGTAGACGGCACGGCGCGAGATGTCGACCCAACGGCGGTCGCCGTCGCGACCGACCAGCGCCGCGACGACGGCGAAGACCGCAGTGAGGAAAGCGAGCGCCAGAACGGCGCTACCGAGGCTAGCTGTCATTCGTGGTGGTGAACTTCGACGGGCACTTGGTGACAAGCGTGTCGCGTTCGCCGATGAAAACGCCGCGCCGCACCGTGCCCGCCAAGACAATCTCGCGGCCGCCGCGGAAGGGGTCGGGGATGGTGCCGGTGTAGGCGACAGGAATGCTCTCGCTGGCGTTGTCGCGGTCGGCCACGCGGAAGCTGATCCCCTCGCCGTGGTGGCGGACCGAGCCCTTGACGACCCTGCCGGTCAGCTCATAGTTGCCGCCGGAGCTAACACCGATCAGCTGCGAGGGCTCTTTTGCTTGCGAGGAAGCACTAAACGACGTGTAGACGAGCGCAGCGGCGAGCATGACGGCGACGCTGAGCGCGACTACGAGCCGGATCTTTCGCTTGCGCTGGGGATCCACGAACTCGGGATTATCGCAAGCCAGGCCCGGGGGGCGGTTGTGTGGGGGTCGACGGACGCGCTTCGCGCTTGAGTGTCCGGCGACCCCCACCCAACCGCCCCCCGACGGTTCGGAATGCGAGAATCGGCGAATGAGCGATGACCCAGTGCTACTCATCACCGGAGCTTCAAGCGGGATCGGCGCGGCGACCGCTCGGGCGGGCGCAAAGACGCACCGGCTGGTGCTCGCCGCGCGCAGCATCGAGCCACTGGAGGAGCTGGTCGCAGAGCTGGGCGGCGAGGAGCGTGCGATCGCGGTGCGCTGCGATGTCACCGAGTGGGATCAGGTTGAGGCGATGGCCGCGGCAGCCCTTGCGGCGTTCGGCCGCATCGACATCGTCTTCGCCAACGCCGGTTTTGGCGCCACTCGCGGTTTCCTCGAGGAGTCGCCGGAGCACTGGCGCTCGATGGTGCTGACCAACGTCTACGGCGTCGCGCTGACGATCCGCGCCACCCTCCCCCACCTGCTCGAGCGCGGCGATGGCCACTTCCTGGTGACCAGCTCGGTCGCCGGTCGCCAGGCGCTGCCCGGCTCGCTCTACTCGGCGACCAAGTGGGCCGCGACTGCAATCGGCGAGTCGCTGCGGGCGGAGCTGCGCCAGATGCACGAGAACGACGGGATCAAGGTGACGCTGATCGAGCCCGGCATGGTCGACACCCCGTTTTTCGACAACCGCCCCGGCAAGTGGGCGCTGCAGGACGAGGACATCGCCCGCGCCGTGATCTTCGCCCTAGAGCAGCCCGGCAACGTCGACATAAACGAGATCCTGATCCGGCCGACCGGCCGGCCGGCCTGATCTTGAAGCATTGTGTCCCCCATGGGGGACACAATGCTTCAACTTCCCAGCAGCAGCCGGACGACTCGCCAGTAAGTCCGTAAGGCGAGTTGCGCTGGGGCCGAGCGTGCGACGACGGGGATGAAGGGCGAGTCGAGGTCTGGAGTTAGCCAGCTGGCGAACTCGGCGGCGCTGACGGTGCGCGCTGCCTGCACTTGACGACGCTCGCGCAGCAGGCGTGGTAGCCAGCGGACGACTTCGCCGATGGAGGCGAGCTTCTGTCTCCCCCACCCAGCGGCGATCGCGGCTGGGATCAGCGCCAGCTCGGTCAAGATCAGGGCCGGCGCCAGCAGCAGCAGGAGGCTCGTCGGGTAGACACGGATCAGGAAGGCCCAGCGGTTGCGCTCGAGCCAGCGCCACTTGTGCTCGCGGGCGCCGAACTCGTAGTCGTGGTCGACAACGGCAGCGGGCTCGATCCCCAAAGCCCCACCCCCCAAGCGCAACCGCAACGAGAGGTCGACGTCCTCGTGGTAAAGGAAGAAGCGCTCAGGGAAGCCCCCGGCTTCCTCCCAGGCACGCCGGGGGATTGCCAGGCAGGCGCCTGAGAGGGCCGCGACTTCACCGGCCGGCGGCGCCTCGCCGATCGGGTCGCCGTGCCCCCCCGCCCAGACGATGCCGGTGAAGTGGACCGGGTTGCCGGCCGAGTTGATCGTCGTCCCGTCGCCGTCGGCGACCAGGGCCTGCCAGGCGACCCAACCACGCTCCTCCAACCAGGGGCGGCGGATCGCCTCGCCAAAGCCCGGCCGCGGCGCCGCATCGGGATTGAGGACGACGAGCAGGTCACCGCGCGCCTGCCCCGCACCGGCGTTGCAGCCGGCGGCGAAACCGATGTTGCCGCCGCTTTGAACGATCCGGGCCGCCGGCGCCAGCGCCGCCACCGCCTCCGCGGTCCCGTCGCTGGAATCGTTGTCGACGACGATCAGCTCGTCCCCTTCCCCCAGCTCGGGCAGCAGCGCGGGCAGGCTTCGCGCCAGCTCCTCACGGCTGTTCCAAGCAACGATCAGGACCGAAAGCGTCGGGCGCACCGACGCGGGAGGTTATTTGCCGTGGCCGTGCTTCTTGGCGCAGGGCACTCGCAGTCGCGGTCGCAGGTTCAGCTTCTTGTCGTTCTGACCTTTGAAGCGAACGATCACCCGCTGGCCCTTTCCCCGCCCTCGCGCCTTGCTCGCTCGCGCACCTTTGCCTTTGCCGGAGTGCGCGCCTTTGCGCGGGCACTGGTTGCGGGAGTTGACGAGCAGGCCTTTGGGTCCGCCTCGCAGGGTGAGGACGAACTTGGAGACCGGCACGTCGGGAACGACGTCGAAGGTGTTGCGGATATGGCCATGGACACTGTCGGTCCGGCTGTCCAGCTCGATGTCAACCTGACCGCTCAGGGCAGCAACGAGGTCGGGTAGCGGGTTGTCGGACGAGCGCAGGTAGAGCGGGCCTTCGAGCGGGTCGGCGAGTAGCGGCGAAAACGCGCGCGCGAAGCCGTAGATCGAGGTCTCAGGACAGTCGTGAGCGGCGAACTGAACGCGGGTGCAGACCTTCGAGAGATTGCTCTGATCGAGGATCAGCGATTTCGGCAGGATCGTCGCCGCGCGAGCGATATTGGCGTCGCCGGTCCTCGGCACGAGCACCGCGCGTAGCCTCGGATTTTTGGCGCGACGGGTGGCGCCGAAGAGGCGCAGAAACAGTTTCGGTTTGAAGCCGAGCTTCTCGCAGCCGTCCGCCTTGAAGGGCGCCGAGACCGCCACCGGGACGAAGGTCCCCGGGTCCACCGGATTGGCACCGCCGCCAAGCAACGACCCGCCAAAGCTAAACGGCGAGCAATTGGTCGGGTTGATCGAGAAGTTCTTGCGGTCAAGCTTCACCGCGACCGAGCGGATATCAAGCGTCGCGCCGCCGTAGACGTGTGGGATCGGGTCCGAGAGCGCTCGCACCTGAGCGGTGCGCGGATTTACGAACAGCGCCACCCTCACCACGACCGTGCCGAGATCGAACGGCCCGGCCGTGGCGGGGGTGATCACTGCCAGGGAGAGAGGGGCACCTTTGTAGGGGCCGGTGAGGAAGACCTTGCCCTCGATTTTGATCGGCGAGGGCCCACTGCCGGCCGAGATGTTGGCACTGCCGATCAGGCTTGAGTCGGGACAGCTGGCGTTGGCAGCCTCGGCGAGACCACTGCTGGCGGCGGCTGCGGCAAGCTCGGCCCCCTGGCAGTAGCGAACGCCAGCTAGTTTTGCGGTCAGGCCGGGCGGCAGCGTCACATCGACGCCTTTCAGCTCCTGATTGCCGTCTGAGCGGGCGATGTTCATGTGCAGCGGGCTGTACTCGCCCGCATCGGCTTTGTTCGTTCCAGCGCCGAAGCTCGGGGCGAATGGGCGGGCGGCAAGCGTTTTGGCGCAGTTGCCGCCTCCAGGTGCAGTGCTCAGTGAGAAATCCCCTGACGGCGTCGCAGCCGGATTTCCGCTCCAGGGCGTCATCACCGCGGTCGTCTTGTTGGGACCGCAGGCGCCCGGGCTGGTCAACACGGCGTGAGCCCCGTCATCGAAATCAAGCTTGAACGAGCTGAAGGGGACCTGTGGCAGCCCGCCCAGCTCCTTGTCGTCGAAGGTCGTCGTCAACTGTCCGGTGTTGGGATCGGCACTGACGTTGCCGACGAGACGGGCGGAGATCGCGTAGCGAGTCGACTCGACGTCGACGAAGATCCGATACTCGTTGCCAGAAGTTGGATCGCGGCTTTCCTGCTTGCCCACATAGACATTCCCGCTCAGCGAGCCGTCGGGCAACGGTGGCGTGTTGATCGTGGCGACACCCACCTTTGAGGCGGCGGGACAGGTAACCGGGTTCCTGGTTCCCTTGCCAAACTGGGCGTCGGTACAGGTCTGGAGGCCGCCACTGGCCGCCGACGGATTGATTCCCATTCCGGCCGGCAGCGTCACCTTTGCCAGTTTGGTCTGCGAGCTCTCACGCGATCCCCCGCCTAGGATGTGGGGAACCTCGACGTCGACGGTCGGACCGGCCGGAGAATCGGTTTGCGTCGTGCCCGGCTCGACGCCAATCGACGGTTCATAAGGCACGCCGGGGCAGTCGATCGGCAGCTTCCCTTCGGGCAGTGGCGACTCGAATGGCGGCTGGGCGCTCTGCGGGAACGTGTACCCGGGTTCCGCCTCTTCGGCAATCGAGCTGGCGAGCAGGTAGGTCGAGTAAACGTGTTCGTGGGGCGGCTGTTCGGGGTCGTAGCAGGTGCTGGGAGTGGTGATGAAGGTGCCGTCGCCGGAACGGCCGTTAAAGACGAGGCGATTTTTCAGGATCAGGCCTTCCACCAGCGGGACCGCCGGAACGTCGATCGTGAACCCCTCGTGGTAGTTCCCGTCCCAGGCGACGTCGGCGCGCAGGTAGATGTTGTTGCCCGCGAGGTTGAAGCCGAACCTCGCCGGCTCGCCGAAAGGCGGGTCTATGTTGTAAACGGTGGCAGTTAGAGGCACGGGCGAAGGCACGCCCAGGACCGACCCCGTCACCTGACTTTCCCCGACGGCGGCCGTGGCGCAAAGGACCGTCGGATTGCTTTCGAAGTCTTCCTGACTGCACTGGTCGGTGGCCTGCGGGTTGACGCTCAGGCCGACCGGGAGGTCCACCCGCACCGTCTTGAGCGATCCCACCGGTTCTTCAGGCCCAATCACGCCCGGTTTGTTCTTGACGATGAACTGGGTGAAGCCGACCTGGGGGTGCCCGGCGGCTTCTTCGAAGAACTGGTCAGGGGTGGCGACGGAGCATTTGGTTGGGGCGTCGATCTTGCAGGTCCCCGCCTGCCAGCCACTGTTCACAGTTGGGTTTTCCGGATCGGATGGGGCGATTATCCCGGCCGTGTCCCCGATAGCCGCCGCCGGCAAGACCGCCATACCCAGAGCCAAAAGGACACCCGCGATCCCTGCTCGCACCCTTGCTCCCCTGCTCATCCGGATCTCCTTTTCCGCGGTCTTCACAGACCTTAGATTACCCGATTTTGATGATGTGCGTTATTATTTTTAGGTATTGCCCAGTCAACGAAAGTGAGGTAGTCGTGAATTGGGAACGCCTGGCTCGTGCCAATACCCACCCACTCCGGGTGTCAATCCTGGAAGTGCTGAACATCGACAGTGGCCGCACCTTGTCGCCGAAGGACCTCAGCCTGGAGCTACAAGCCCCGCTGAGCACGGTCAACTACCACGTGACGGAGCTGCGCCGTTCCAATCTGGTCAAGGTCGTCGACGAACAACAGGTCCGCGGAGCGATCGAGCACTTTTACCGCTCGGTCGAAAGCAGCGAAAACGGTTCGAAACCAAGGAAGGGCCGCAAATCCACCCGAAAGGCGCGTGTCTAGGCAAGCTAACCCCAACGAAGCCCAGAGAGCGACGGCGGGCCCGGAAGCCCGCCGTCAGACCTCGGCTGGACCGCTGGAGTCGCCCCGGTCCAACCCTTTTAGAGTCGCCCTCGGTTTTTTAGTCGCGGTCTTCTTTCTTGAAGTTTTCTTCGGCTTCGCCGTCGACTGCTTAGCCGAGGCGACATCCTTTTTTGCATCCTGCTTGCGCCGTTTGGCTGACGTCATCAGCTCCGTTGCCTCCGTCGGGGGGCCGACCTTCCTGTCCTCCACCGCCGACCTATAGCCGAGCATCGAAACGGTGCAGGAGACACCCGTCGCATCCTTAGCACTCAGCCGTTCTGCGCTGCGCTCACTTATTGCCAACATATCGTCGAGGGCCACGCGCAGTACATCGACCAATTCTTCCCAGCCTTCCCCATCAACGATCATGGGACTCCAACTCATATGCGCCCCATCCAACGAGTCATAGGTGTCCTCGCTGATCGCCGCGATTGCGTCGTCCAAAAGACTCTGAAGTAGCGACGCTCGCAGACCCCCCTTGACGGGATCTGGGACAGAGGGCCATTCAAGCTCATCTAAATGTGCTCGCGCGGTGGCTTTGTAGAAGACCTCCATCGCCCCGCGGCGCTTTTTTTCACCGACAACTTCTATGCGCCCCATTTTTCGTAGAACCTCAACGTCGTACGCTATTTCTCCCGGTTCGACTCCAAGTTCCCTGGCAACTCCGGTCGTGCTGTTTGCGCGTTCGTTGAAAATCGTGAGTAATTGAACGCGCATCGAATTTGCCATCGCTTTGACGTTTTCCTTGTCCACTTCCTTCTTTGCCTTGGCTACTTTCGCTCGTTTCCTCATGCCCTGCTTCTTAGAAGCCATTGGAGTCCTCCGCCGTAGTTGCATAGGTACGCGGCGAGCATTCTAGTCACTGTTGTTCTGACCTTTCAGGATAGGTGCAGGGTTTTAGCGGGAAAATCCGGGATGTCTGTAACTTTCCTAATGCTCAAGGAATTTCCTGCAAAACTTCTAGACGTTCTGTCGAGACGTTCGAGCTGGGAGGAGGTGAAGAGATGAGGGTTGCTCTGCACGTGCGTGTGTCTCCTATTACGTCAATCCACAAGTCCGGCTAGTCGGCCGGCAGCGAGAGGACTGGCTGGCTGGCCGTCCTCTCGCTGACGTCTTCAGTAGCGCTTGTCTTCTCCGTAGTTCGCATTTCATCAGCAAAAACAAACAGCCAGCAAAAGCTAATTAGCCGGTGAAACTCGGCCAAATTGTGTTGCAAATCGACGCTGAGCCCCTAGTGTCGCCTCCATCACTCAGGACAACAGAACTCTCGACCCCATCGCACCTTCCATGGACGGGGTCAAGGGGGAACCGGGGCCCGGGGCGGCAAAAGGGTGGCGGCCGCCCGGGGGCTCGGCACAAACGGGGGCTTCATGCAAGGGAACGACGATTCTGAATGTGGCAGGTGGACTCCGGTCTCGGATGCCTGGTGGGCGGCGCTCGCAGGCGCCGTCCTACATCCGGTCCAAGTGCAGATCATCGAAGCGCTCCGGCACATCGACCGACCACTAACAGTGTGGGACCTCAGCGAGATCGTCTTTGACGTCGAGCCAGTACATCTCGACTACCACCTGGGCCGCCTCAGACGGCTCGGGGTTCTGGACCACAGGCGCGCGACGCCGTACGGCGGATTCATGGACATGCGTTTTCAAATGGCGAAGAAAAGGCCACGTTATGGACGCGGTTAGAGCGAGTCGGAGGGCCTTTCACGGGAATCAAATGAAAGGCCGTCGATGGCAAATTCACGGTTGGGAGTCGGGGCGATGAGCCAGTCGAGTAATGCGCCACCCGAGCAGCGGGACCTGTGGGTCGAGCATGCGATCCTCTCGGAGATCATCATTTTGCACCCCGACCATCTGATATCTGAGGAGCTGGTCGTGAGGATGGAGGATGGCCCCAGCAACACAGACCGCGTTGCGATCCTGGACTCGCTCCAGTCACTCCAACGGTCCGGCCTGATTCGGATTAACGGCGAGGTAGTGGAACCGACCTACGCCGCCCTTCGCGCCGCTGCGATTTTTCAATGCTCCTGACCGCACGGATTGGACTTCGAGAGAGCGGACGACGGGTCTCGAACCCGCGACCTCGAGCTTGGGAAGCTCGCGCTCTACCAACTGAGCTACGTCCGCACTGGCGCCTGATTCTAGGGCCAGTCGGGAAGGCGCGAGGACTAGTGTTCGCTGGCCGTGAGCACCCGTGCCTTTCTCTCCTTCCTCGCCGTCTGCGCCGTGATCGGCCTGCTCGCCTTCGGCTTACTGAGCAAGGGCGAGACGAAGATCGCTGTCGGCGAGCCCGTACCCGACCGTGAGCTGCCGGTCCTCGGCGGTCACGGCCAGGGTTCGATCGCCGATTACCGTGGTCGCTGGGTTCTGGTCAACCTCTGGGCTTCGTGGTGCATTCCCTGTCGCCAAGAGGCACCCGAGCTGGATCGCTTTGCGCAGCACTACCGCAAGCGCGGGGTAAGCGTGCTCGGCATCAACGTTCAGGACAACAGCGACGACGCGCTCGCCTTCCTGCGCGAATACAACGTCCGCTACCGGCAGCTGCGATCGGTCGGTGACGAGCGCAGCGCCGCCTTCGGCTCAACCGGGGTCCCGGAGAACTTCCTCGTCGACCCACGGGGCCGCCTGGCATTGATCTGGCGCGGACCCGTCGATCAAAGCTTCCTCGAGCAACAAGTGGTTCCAATAATCGAAGGGCGTTCATGAGCAGGGCAATCGTGCTCGCGGTCAGCCTCGGTCTGCTGGCCTTCGCCTCCCCCGCCCTCGCCGCAACGCCGCAGACGAGCATCAACGACGTCGAAGACGAGGTGATGTGCCCAATCTGCGGCACGCTCCTGCAGTTAGCCGAATCGCCGCAGGCCCAGCGCGAGCGAGCGCTGGTTAAACGCCTGATCGCCTCGGGCAAGACCAAGGCCGAAGTCAAGGACGCGCTGGTCGCCCAGTACGGCCGCAATGTCCTCGCGCTCCCGGAAGGCTCCGGCTTTTCCCTCTCCGCCTACCTGGTGCCGGCGATCGCCTTCATCGTGGCTGCAATAGCCCTGCTGTTTGGGGTGCGGCGCTGGCGACGCGCGGCGAAAGGACCGCCGGGACCGGGGAGTGCATCGGGCGGAGATAGGCCGCGAGGTGAGGACGCTAAGAGGCTCGACGCCGATTTGGCCCGCTACGACCTCTGAATCGCTCGGGTCGACTCAGTGCAGGACTACCAGCCCGGTCACCGGTACCGGCAGCTTGCGCCGAGAATCACCAGGACCGATGCAGAGCAAGGTCGCGTCGACGAGTCCGATCGCCGCTCTAAGCGCATATTTGTCCCGCAGAGGCGGGCCCTCAATCACAACGAGCTCGTAGGCGGCCCGGATCCCCTCGATTGCTTGGCGGAAGCGATCCGAAGCCAGCAGGGGCAAGCTGTCCTCAGCCGGCCGGCCGGCGACCGCACAGACGAGCGGCTCGGTGGCTTCGGCCGAACCGGGGCCGGCGAGGATGACCGGTTTCAGGATCGCCTCGGCGTCGGCAGTCCCGAGCAAGTACTCATGCAACCCCGGTGCGTTGCCAAGACCGAGCGCGTCGGCCAGCCCCGGTTCGGCGAGGTTGCACTCGAGCAGGGCCGTGCGCGTCCCCGCGGCCGCAGCGGTGGCCGCTAGCCCGGCAGCCACCGAGCGCCGGTCCGACCCGTACGCCGTCACCAACACACAGCGGACAGATCCCAGCTCCTCCAACAGGCCTCCGTAAGCCTCGAGATCACTGCGACGCAACGTCCCTGTACGGAGGTCAGGTGAGGGCCGGGCGGCGATCTCCGCCAGGACCTTCACATCTTCTCGGGGGCGGAGATACCGAGTAAATCGAGCGATGCGGCGATCGTCCGCTGGGCCAGTAGGCAAAGGCCAAGGCGCGAGCGCTCGACCCCCTCGCCCTCGGCGCCGACGACCTGGCAATCGCGATAGAAGGCGTGAAAGTCAGCGGCGACCGCAGTCGAGTAGGCGCAGATCCGGTGCGGACCGCGCCGCGCCGCCGCCTCGTGAACTTCTTCGGGGAATTCGAGCAGGCGCTTGACCAAATCGCGCTCGGCCGGCTGCAGCGCCGTACCAGGGGTTGGCACCCCCGCCTCGCCTGCCTCGCCGCCGGCTTTGCGCAAGATGCTGGCAATCCGCGCGTGTGCGTACTGCACGTAGTAGACGGGGTTGTCGCTGGACTCGCGCCGGGCCAACTCGAGGTCGAGGTCGACAGTAGTGTCGTGGCTGCGCCAGAGCATGAACCAACGGGCAGCGTCAACGCCAATGTCGTCGACCAGCTCGTCGAGCGAAACGAAGTCACCGCTGCGCTTTGACATCTGCGCCCGCTCGCCCGACTCGACGATGTGGACGAGCCGCATGATCAGCGCCTCCAGTACCTCTGGGTCGGTGCCTAGGGCGGCGATCGCGGCCCGTAACCGCGGGGCGTAACCGTGGTGGTCGGCGCCAAGAACGTTGATCAGGTGCTCAAACCCGCGCGCAAGCTTGTCGCGGTGGTAGGCGACATCGGCAGCAAGGTAGGTCGGCTCATCGTCGGCCCTGACCAACACCCGGTCCTTGTCATCGCCAAAATCGGTGCTGCGCAACCACAGCGCCCCTTCGCTCTTGTAGGTGTGGCCGCGCTGCTCGAGTTGCTCCAAAGCAGTTGCAACCTCGCCGTTTGCGTAAAGGTCGCGCTCGGAGAACCAGCCGTCGAAGCCGACCCCGAAGCGCTCGAGCGTGGCTTGCACACCCTCGAGGATCAACTCGATGCCGCGTCGTCCAACCGCGTCGCTATCCGCCGGGTCGATCCCCTCGGACCGCAGGCGCTCACCGAGCTCGGCGATGTAGGCCCCTTCGTAGCCTTCCTCGGGCGGCTCAGTGCCGTTCATCGAAGCGCTGATCGAAGCGGCGAAACGCTGCACCTGACCGCCCGCATCATTGACGTAGTACTCGCTCTCGACCTCGTGCCCGACCGCCTTTAACAGGCGGACCAGGGCGTCGCCGTAGGCAGCATGGCGCCCACCGCCCACGTGCAGCGGGCCGGTCGGGTTGGCAGAGACGTACTCGACCAGGATCCGCTGCGGCGAGTCGACGGTAGCCGGGCCAAGGCTCTCGCCGGCCGCGCCCAGGCGTGCCATCGCCCGCCGGTACCAGTCGTCGGAGAGGAAGAGATTGACGAAGCCGGGGCCGGCCACCTCGATCCGGTCGACGCTGCCCTCGGCGCCAAGCTCGCGCTCGAGCTCGCTGCCCAAACGCGCCGCCACATCGCGCGGGGATTCACCTAGCGGTGCCGCCAGCAACATCGCCGCGTTGGAGCTGTAATCGCCCAGCTCTGGCTTCGGCGGACGGTCCAGGGTCGGCTCCGGACCGGTCGACTCGCCGTCGCGCAGAGTCAGCGCCGCATGCTGAACGGCAGCGCGCAGCTCGGCTATCGAGTCGGTCCCGGTCACGGCCCCATCGTATGGACCGGAACGCTGCCCGGGTACGCTGGCCGCCGTGCGCATAGCCGCGATCAGCGACATCCACGCCAACCTGCCCGCGCTCGAGGCCGTCCTCGAGGCGATTGACGAAGCCCGGGTCGAGGAGATCTGGTGCCTTGGTGACGTGATCGGCTATGGCGCCGAGCCGGACGAGTGCACCGATCTGGTCCGCGAACGCTGCGATCTTTGCCTGGTCGGCAATCACGACCTCGCTGTTCTCGGGGTCCTCGACGTCGCCTCCTTCTCAGAGGCGGCTGCGGCCGCGGTCGCCTGGACGCGCGAGAACGTCGCCGAGCGGACCCTGGAGATGCTGCGCGAGCTTGAACCGGCCGGCGAGCGCGAGGGGATCGCCGTCTTCCATGCCTCACCGCGCGACCCCGTCTGGGAGTACGTCATCTCTGCCGAGCAGGCCAACGCGAACCTCGATGTACAAGCGGCGCGGATCGCACTGATCGGCCACTCGCACGTCTCGCTCTTCTTCGTCCGGCCAACAGCAGATGAGGAGGGCGAGGAAATTCGCGGCGCCCAGTCGAGCGACGACACGCTGCTCGACCTCGATGCTGGCCAGTGGTTGATCAACCCCGGGAGCGTCGGCCAACCCCGCGACGGCGACCCCCGCGCCGCCTGGCTGGAGCTCGACACTGACAAACAAGCGGCCCGCTTCCACCGCGTCCACTACGACGTGGAGCGCGCCGCCGTGTCGATCGCTGCCGCCGGCTTGCCGCGCCGGCTTGCTGACCGTCTCCACGTCGGTTCATGACCATCAAATGCAGGGAAATTCTGCGCTTAGGGTGGTTGTCTAGACTCGCCCCGATGCCCCGCTTCCCCCTACCTCTGCTTGTGCTTGGACTCGGTGCCACCGCGGCACTGACCCTCGTTGCCTGTGGCGGCGAAGACGCCAAACTTCTGCCCGGCGAGACGGCACGGGAGATCACTGCCAACCTCGACAGCGTCCAGCAGCTCTCCGACGAAGGCGATTGTGTCGGCGCAGAAAGCGCCGCCCAGCAGGTCGGCGAACAGATCGAAACGCTGGAAGGTGTCGACCGCAAGCTCAAGCAAGCCCTCGAAGACGGCGCAGGGCGGCTCCAAGAGGTGATCGCCAACTGTGAAGAATCGAGCGCGGAAGCGATCGCGCCGGCGGAAATCCCACCTGAAACGGAAGAAGACGAAGAAAAGGCGCCAAAGGAAAAGAAGGGCGAGAAGGAAGCCAAGCCAAAGGAAAAAGAAGAGGCGCCGGAAGAGACCACGCCTGCGCTACCGCCCCAGGCCAAAGGCGAAGGCAAAGGACTGGAAAACGGCAACGGCCCGCCACCGAGTGAAGAATCCGAAGAGGGAAACGAAGAAAGTGCGTCAGGCGGAGTCAGCCCTGGCGCCCCGGTTGAGGAAGATAAATGATGGCGGCAGGAGCTCTATCTGGACGCTACGACTTGGGCGATCGCCTCGGTTCGGGCGGGATGTCGAATGTCTACCGCGCCACCGACCTAACTCTCGAGCGCACCGTCGCGGTCAAGATCCTCGCCGAGCACCTCTCCGATGATGAGCGCTTTGTCGCCCGCTTTCGCCGCGAGGCGCTGGCCGTCGCCAAACTGATCCACCCCAACATCGTCCAGGTCTACGACACTGGTATCGACGATGGTCGCCACTACATCGTCATGGAGTACGTCGAGGGCCGCTCCGGGGCGCAGATCCTGCAACGCCAGGGACCGCTTCCCCCCGAGACCGCGGCTGAGGCTGGGGTACAGGCCTGCGCCGGACTCGATTACGCGCACCGACGCGGAATCATCCACCGCGACGTCAAGCCCGGCAACCTAATGGTCGATGGTGGTCCGGTCGGTGGCGGCCCGATGACGGTCAAGCTGACTGACTTTGGCATCGCCCGCGCGCTCGCGCAGACGCGGATTACCCAGGTTGGCTCGGTGGTCGGCACCGCTGCCTACCTGGCGCCAGAGCAGGTCCGCGGCGAGGAGGCGACGCCAGCGACCGACGTTTACGCGCTCGGCGTCGTCATCTACCAGTTCCTCACCGGGCGCCTGCCGTATGAGGGCTCAACCCTGGCCGAGCTGGCGGTACGCCAGCAAAACGAGCGACCGCTGCCTCCCAGCACCTACAACGACGAGGTGCCGGAGACCCTTGGCGGCGCGGTCCTGCGTGCGCTCGAGGGCGACCCGGCGAGGCGCTACGCCAGCGCCGACGAGCTCTCCGGCGGCCTGCAGCTGGGCCTCCAAGGCGAGGACGTGACGCTGCCACTTGAAGAGGGCACGGCAGCAACCAATGTCCTCGATGCCGAGACGGCGACGCGTCGCCTCGACCAAACCGAGCGCACCGAGTGGCGCCCGGCGTCGCCGAGCCGGCGCCCGGTGGCGCGTGCACCACAACCAGCTCCGGCTCCCCGACCCGCAGCCCCTCCCGCCCCCGCCAAGCGCGGAGCTTTTTCCCGTTTCACCCGCTTCATCTTGGCAGCAGTAGCGCTGGTTCTAATCGCCGCAGCAGTTGCCGCGGCGGTGATCATCGCCACCGACAAGGCCACTGGAGTGCACGCGACCGAAGTGGCGGGGGACTCCGTCGACAAGGTCGTCGAAGAGTTCAAAGAACTGGTTAAGAAGAACACCGAATGACCGTCGGTGAAGAGGTGCTCTAATCGAGCGCTGACCAGGGGGCTGAACCGCTTAGGACCGCGGCCGAGAAGGAGTCCAGGACCCCGGCCTCGATCGCGGCTCGTGCGTGGGTCACCAGCTCGTTCATGTAGGTCAAGTTGTGGAGGCAGAGGAGACGAACGGCGGTTATCTCCTCGGCGCGGGAGAGATAGCTGAGGTAGTCGCGATCGTGGTGTTGACAGGCGGGACAAGGGCAGCCGTCGGCGATCGGGTTGCGGTCGCCGACCCAGCCGGCCTTGCGCAAGTCCAGGCGGAAGCGATTCTCGGGATCCGGGACGAGGGCGGTGCCGTGGCGAGCTAGGCGGGTGGGGATCGCACAGTCGAAGACGTCGAGGCCGAGGGCGATACCCGTCAGCAGGTCATCGATGTCGCCGATGCCGAGCAGGTGCTTGGGCGCCTCCTCCGGCAGCAGCGGCGCGGTCAGCTCGAGCACGCCGCGCATCTCCTCCTTGTCTCGTCCCAACGTGCCGCCAATTGCGATCCCGTCGACACCGGCTGCGGAGATGGCCTCAGCCGACTCATGCCGCAGGTCCTCGTGGATGCCTCCCTGAACGATGCCGAACACGGCTTGTCGGGCTGGCCCGTGATCGCCGTGCCACGCCAGGCAGCGCTCCAGCCAACGATGCGTCCGCTCCATCGAGCGCGCCGTGTAGTCCCGGTCGGCGTGGTAGGGCGTGCACTCATCGAAAACGAGGGCGATGTCCGATCCGAGCTTCGCCTGCACTTCCATCGATACCTCGGGTGAGATGAAAAGCGACTTCCCATCCTTGTAGGAGCGGAATCGAACGCCCTCCTCGCCGATCGACACCACCGACCCGTGGTCTCCCCCCGGTCGCCCCTTGCCCTTGACCTCGTCGGCCACTCCCCCATGCGCCAGCGAGAACACCTGGAAGCCACCCGAATCGGTTATCAGCGCCTTGTCCCACCCCATGAACTTGTGCAGTCCACCGGCATCGGCGATCCGGTCGGGACCCGGCGAGACGAACAGGTGGTAGGTGTTGCCGAGGATCAGCTGATAGCCAATATCCCCCACCTCACGGGACTCGAGCGAGCGCACCGTCCCCTTGGTCGCCAGCGGGATGAAGGCCGGCGTCTGAACTTCCCCATGCAGCGTATGAAGCACCCCGGCTCGCGCGGCCCCGTCCCGGGCCGCGATCTGGAACCGCAACCTCTCCGGCGAATGCCTCATCCGATCTTCTGTCGTGTTGACACCCCTATAGGGTCATCAACACGTCAAAAGTTGCTTTCGATCAGCGACTTGCCCGTCATCGCCTCGGGCTTGGGGATGCCCAGGAGGTCGAGCGCAGTGGGGGCAACGTCGGCGAGGATGCCGTGGTCGCGCAGCTCGATCCCCTCGGCGCTCACCACCAGCGGCACTGGGTTGAGTGAGTGCGCGGTGTTGGGTGAGCCGTCTGGCTCGAGCATGTGATCGCAGTTGCCGTGATCAGCGGTGACGATGCAAGCTCCGCCCGTCGCCTCGACCGCCGCGATGACGTCCCCGAGGCAGCCGTCGACCTCCTCGACCGCCTGCACCGCGGCCGGAATAACCCCAGTGTGGCCGACCATGTCTGGGTTGGCGAAGTTGATGATCCCGAACCGATACACCCCCTCTGACCAGTGCGAGACGAAGGTGTCGGCAGCAGCTCGGGCGCTCATCTGTGGCTTTTTGTCGTAGGTGGGGACGTCTCGGGGCGAGTCGACCAGGCAGTGCTCCTCCCCCTCCCACTCCTCCTCGCGACCGCCGTTGAAGAAATAGGTGACATGCGCGTACTTCTCGGTCTCGGCGACGTGCAGCTGACGGCCGCCAGCCGTCGAGATCACTTCGGCAAGGGTCGTTTGCGGGCGAGCCTCGGCGTAGGCGACCGGATAGGGCCAGCCCTTGCGGTACTGGGTCATCGTCGTCAGGTCCAGTACCGGTCCACCGCTGCGTGAGAACTCATCGAAGTCGGGATCGGCCAGGGCGCGGGTCATCTGGCGGGCACGGTCGGGGCGGAAGTTGATGAAGATCGCGACGTCGCCCTCGGCGACACCGTCGTAGTCGCCGATCACGGTCGGTTTGACGAACTCGTCGGTTTCCTCCTGTTCATAGGAGGCGTCAATCGCCTCCGTCGAACTCGTCGCCCGTTGTCCGCGAGCGTGGACGATCGCGTCATAGGCGAGCTTGGTCCGCTCCCAGCGAGTGTCGCGGTCCATCGCGTAATAGCGGCCGCTTACGGTGGCGAGGCGACCGGCTTGGCGCAGCCAGCGCTCTAGCTCGGCGAGATAGCCACGGCCGCCGTGGGGCAGGGTGTCGCGGCCGTCGGTGAACGCATGGAAGACGACGTCGGGAACGCCTTCCTGGGTGGCGAGCTCGATCGTCGCCTCGATGTGCTCCCAGCCGGAGTGGACGCCACCGTCGGAGACGAGGCCGAGCAGGTGCAGGCGACCGCGCGGGCTGCGGCGAGCGCGATCGCAGGCCGCGCGCAGCGCCTCGTTGTCGAAGAAGCTGCCATCGGCGATCGCGTCGTCGATTCGGGCTAGATCCTGCTTGACGATCGCACCGGCGCCGAGGTTGAGGTGGCCTACCTCCGAGTTACCCATCTGCCCGTCGGGCAGGCCCACGTCGCGGCCCTGGGCGGAGAGCTGCGTGTGAGGGAACTGATCCCAGAGGCGATCGAAGACTGGCGTGTCCGCCAGGGAGATCGCGTTGCCGGGCCCGGCCGGAGCCAACCCCCAGCCATCGAGGATGACCAGCGCCAGCGAGGGGACCGGCAGCGAGGCCAACTAGCCCGCTGCTTCCACTATCGCGGCGAATTCCTCCGGGTCCAGGCTGGCGCCGCCGACCAACGCGCCATCGATGTCCGGCTGGGACAAAAGTTCGGCCGCGTTGGCCAACTTGACCGAGCCGCCGTAGAGGATTCGCACGGCATCGGCTACGGCGCCGCGCTCCCGCAGCACGTCGCGGATGAAGGCACAGGCCTCCTGGGCCTGCTCCGGAGAGGCGGTGCGGCCAGTACCGATCGCCCAGATCGGCTCGTAGGCGATGACGACCTCGGCCAGCTTGCCGGACTCGACCGCGGCGAGATCGACCTGCAGCTGGCGCTCCAGCACGCCCTTGGTCTGATCGGCGTCGCGCGCTTCCTCGCTCTCCCCCACGCAGAGGATCGGCTCGAGGCCGGCGGCAAGCGCCGCCGGCAGCTTGCGGGCCAGTGCCTCATCGGTCTCGTTGAAGTACTGGCGGCGCTCGGAATGACCGAGGACGACCGCCTCGACGTCGAGCTCGACCAGCATCGGCGCCGAGACCTCGCCGGTGAAGGCGCCTGAATCCTCCTCGTGCATGTTCTGCGCGGCGACCTTGACGGCCGTGCCGTAGCGCCGCTCCACCACCGCGGTGAGCGCGGTGAACGGCGGGCAGATGACGACGTCGTGCTGGGTCGCTGCAATCCGCGGCAACAGAGCATCGACAAAGCTCGCCGCTTCGGCAACCGTCTTGTGCATCTTCCAGTTGGCGGCTATGTAAGGGGTGCGATCAGGCATCCCTCAGCGCCTCCACTCCCGGCAGCTTCTTTCCCTCCAGCAGCTCCAACGAGGCTCCTCCTCCGGTCGACACCCAATCCACTTTCTCAGCCAAGCCGAACTGGTGCAGGGCCGCCACCGAGTCGCCGCCGCCGACGACGGTCGTGCCCGGGGCTGAAGCGACCGCCTCGGCGACCGTCCGCGTCCCAGCGGCAAAGGGCTCTAGCTCGAAGGCGCCCATCGGCCCGTTCCAGAGCACGGTGCCGGCTGCGGCGATCGCCGCGGCATAGGCCGCCGCGGTGCGCTGGCCGACGTCAAGCCCCATCCAGCCGTCGGGCACCTCGACCCCGTCGCTTTCGCGCCGCTCGGTCGCCGCGTCGAAACTTTCGCCCAGCACCAGGTCAACCGGCAGCATCAACTCGCAATCGGACCCCTCGGCCTTCAGCAACGCTTGCTCGGCCAGCGCCACCCCCGCCTCCTCGACCAGCGAGTTGCCGGTGGCGACTCCCTGCGCGCGGAAGAAGCTGAAACACATCGCGCCGCCGATCAGGATGCTGTCGGCGACTTCGAGGAAGCGCTCGATGACGCCGACCTTGTCGCTCACCTTGGCACCACCCAGGACGACGACCAGTGGCGGCGCCGGCGACTCGACCACGCGGGTCAACTCGTTGACCTCGCTTTCCAACAGCAGACCGGCGTAGCCCGGCAGCAAACGCGCGACCCCCACGGTGCTGGCATGCGCTCGGTGGGCGGCGCCGAAGGCGTCGTTGACGTAGACATCGGCCAGCCGCGAGAGAGAGTCGGCCAAGTCTGGATCGTTTTCAGTCTCTCCAGGCTCAAACCGCACGTTCTCGAGAAGGAGAATGTCGCCCGAGCCGAGTTCATCGGCCATCGCCTCGACCTCCCGACCCACGACCGCAGGCGCCTGCCGAACCTCGCAATCGAGCAACTCAGCCAGGCGCTCGCCGACAGGTTTCATCGAAAGCGCCGGATCGACCTTCCCCTTGGGCCGGCCGAGATGAGAAACGAGAACAAGCGCGATACCTCGATCCCTCAGCAATTCAAGGGTAGGCAGCGCCGCGCGGATGCGGGTCTCGTCGGTAACACGACCGTTATCGAGTGGAACGTTGAAATCCACCCGGACCAGCGCACGCCTCCCTCCATCCGTCAGTTGCTGAACAGATCTTGGGAAGGGGTAGGCGGCCATTTCGACGGATCAGTCCGTCAATGACGCGACTCGGGCGTCGCCAGACAAGGACGCAGGGAGCCCGAATAGCAGCGCTATTCGGGCGACTGAGGACGTGGTATGGCGGCGATCCGAGACCGTCATTACGGGCTGAGGCTAGAAATGTCCGCCTACACCTTCCCTGCCAGCTCGACGCAGCGGTTCGAGTAGCCCCACTCGTTGTCGTACCAGGAGACCGCCTTGATCAGCTTGCCGTCGCCAATCGCCATCGTCTGCCCGGCGTCGAAGATCGAGGAGTGCGGATCACCGACGATGTCGGTCGAGACGATCTCGTCCTCGGTGTAGGAGAGGATCCCCTTCATCGGGCCCTCCGCCGCCTGCTTGATGGCGGCGTTGACCGCCTCGGGATCGGTCGGTTGGGAGGGCGTGAAGACGAGGTCGACGACCGAGCCGGTGATTACAGGCGCCCGCATCGCGAGCCCGTTGAGCTTGCCGTTCAACTCCGGCAGGACGAGGCCGACGGCCTTGGCGGCGCCGGTCGTCGTCGGGATTAGGTTGACCGCGGCCGCGCGCGCCCGGCGCAGATCCTTGTGCGGCATGTCCTGCAGGCGCTGGTCGGCCGTGTAGGCGTGGATCGTCGTCATCAGCCCCTGCTCGATCCCGAAGGAGTCGTTCAGCACCTTCGCGAACGGGGCCAGGCAGTTGGTCGTGCAGGAGGCGTTGGAGATGATGTGGTGGTTCTCGCGGTCGTAGTCGCTGTCGAAGTTGACGCCGAGCGCCACGGTCACATCCGGTTCAGAGGCGGGGGCGGAGATGATCACCTTCTTGGCGCCGGCAGCGAGGTGCTTGGCGGCATCCTCGCGGCCGGTGAAGAGCCCGGTCGACTCGATCACGACGTCGACCCCGAGGTCCCCCCAGGGCAGCGCCGCCGGGTCGCGCTCGGAGAGGACCTTGAGCTCCTTGCCGTCGATCGTCAGCGATCCCTCCCCCGCCTCGACCCCAGCGGGAAAGCGGCCCAGGATCGAGTCGTACTTGAGCAGGTGGGCGAGCGTGCCGGTGTCGGTGATGTCGTTGACGGCGACGAAGTCGAGGTCCGCGCCAGCCGCATAGGCAGCACGAAAAAGGTTACGCCCGATGCGGCCGAAGCCGTTAATGCCCACCTTTACAGCCATGAAGTCATGCCCTCCTGGAGTCGATGCTTGTTTTTTTTCCGACGCTAGTCACTGCCGATCGTTACCTCTATTTCGTACCCATCTGGGTCTTGCAGGAACGCGGAGTAGGAGCCGGAGCCGTATGAGCGCCGCTCGCCCGGCTCACCGATGGGTTTGCCGCCAGCCTTCACACCCTGCTCCCAGGCTGCCTTGACGGCGACGATCCCGAGCCCCGAGAAACTGAGCAGACCAAACCCCGGTTTGGCCGGATGGTGCGCGGCAATGAAGAAGACTGGCTTGGCGATACCCCAGCCGATCGTTTCGTCCTCCTCGAAATGGCGCCGCCAGCCAAGCGGCGCGAGCAGCGCGTCGTAGAAGGACGCGCTCCGCTCGAGGTCATTGACCTCTAGAAGAACATGGTGCAACATCGGGCCAGGGAGGCTATACGGGCCGCTGGTCAGCCGCTGCGCGGGGTCCAGCGGAAGTAGCGGACGGCCAGCAGCGCGCCGACCACGCCCCAGATAGCGACGACCGCGAGATTGCCCCACGAGACCGCCGCGCCACCGCCCGGAACGTAGGCATCGAAGAAAGCCTCGAAGAAGTGGCGGATCGGGAAGGCATCGGCAAAATGGACGACGCCGCTGGGCAGCTGGTCGTCGGGGATGAAGACGCCGGAGAGGAAGTAGAGCGGCAGCAGCAGCGCGTTGACGATCGGCGCGGCAGCGTCCTGGGAGGGAATCGCCGCGGTCAGGGCGATGCCAAGGCAGCAGAAGGCGGCGGCGCCGACGACGAGGGTGAGGACGATCGCGGGCAGGCGGCTCCAGGGGATGCCGACACCGTAGGCGAGGCGGCCGAGCGCCGCAATCAGGATCAGCATCATCAGGGCGACGACGATCGAGTTGCCGATCCGGCCGGCGATGAAGACCCAGGGCGGCATCGGCGTGCCGCGGCCGCGCTTCAGCCGTCCGTCCTCGCGGGCTATGACCAGCGACATCGCCAGCGACTGCATCGTCGCCGAGATCACCGAGAGGGTGATGATCGCCGGCACGTAGTAGGTCGTCGTCTTGATCCCGCCGCGGACGTCGACGGTCTGGTCGCCGAAGATGGTGGCGAAGATCAGCAGCAGGATGACCGGAAAGCCGACCGTGAAGAAAACCGAGGCAGGGTTGCGCCAGAAGGCCTTCTGGTCGTAGCGGAATTGGTGCAGGACGAGGCTCATGTCTGTTCGGTCAGCTCCAGGTAGACGTCCTCGAGGCTGGGTCGGGTTACCTCCAGCCCCTCCAGCTCCCGCCCCTCTGCCAGAGCCCTGCCGGTCAGCTCGTTGAGCGTCTGCACCGGCGTCGTCGTCTCCAACGCCACCTCCTGGCCACCCTCGCGGTAGCTGATCCGCGCCGGACGGCTCTCGCGGTCGCCAAGATCCTCCGGGGTGCCGCGGGCGACAATCTCACCGCCGGAGATGACCGTCACCCGGTCGGCGAGCCGCTGCGCCTCGTCCATGTAGTGGGTGGTGAGGAAGACGGTCTTGCCGAGATCACGCAGGCCGGCGATCGTCTCCCAGGCCTGGCGCCGCGCCGAGGGGTCAAAGCCAGTAGTCGGCTCGTCGAGGAAGAGCAGCTCCGGGTCGCCGATCAGCGCCATGCCGACGTCGAGCCGACGCTGCTGACCGCCGGAGAGCGCACTGGCGCGGGCATCTGCCTTGCCGAGGAGGCCGACCAGCTCGATCGTCTCCTCGATCGGCCGCGGCGCCTCGTAGTAGCCGGCGTAGAGCTGCAACGACTCGCGCACGGTCAGGTAGGGGTCGAGGCGGCAGCTCTGCAGGACGATGCCGATCCGCTCGCGCCAACGGCGACCGGCGCGCTCCGGGTCCTCGCCCAGCACCGATACCTCTCCCCCGCTGCGCTTGCGATACCCCTCGAGGATCTCGACGGTGGACGTCTTACCCGCGCCGTTGGGCCCAAGGAAGGCGAATACCTCGCCCCGCTGCACCTCGAGGTCGATGCCACGGACCGCTTCGACATCGCCGTAGCTCATGCGCAGGCCGCGGATGGAGATGACGGGGTCGCCCAAAGCCCGGCGATTCTATGGATGAGGCTTAATGACGCCTGGGGCGGTCACTCCAGGTCGCGGTGCTTGACTCGCACGACTACGCCGTCGCGGCCGTCCAAGGCGCGGCGGATGCGGTCGGCGACGGTCACCGAGCGGTGGCGGCCGCCAGTGCAGCCGACGGCGATCGTCAGGTGGCTCTTGCCCTCGGCAACGTAGGCGGGAACGAGGAACTCGAGCAGGGGCAGCAGCCGACCGTAGAACTCGCCCGCCTGGGTGCCGGACTCGACATAGGCGCGCACCGGCTCGTCGAGGCCGGTCTGCGGGCGCAGCTCGTCAACGTAGTGGGGATTGGGCAGGAAGCGGACGTCAAGAGTGAGGTCGGCGTCGCGGGGCGGCCCGTTCTTGAAGCCGAAGGTGAGCAGGGTGAGTGCCAGCTTGCCGCCGTCCTGGGTGCCCAGCATCTCCTCGGCAATCCGCCGCCGCAACTGCCCCCCGGTCAGGCCGCTGGTGTCCATGACCATGTCGGCGCGGGCGCGCAGTGGTGAGAGCAGCTCGCGCTCGGCGCGAATGCCGTCGACGATCCTGCCCTCGGGGGCGAGCGGGTGACGGCGGCGCGTCTCCTTATAGCGGTCGAGCAGGGTCTCCTCGTCGGCCTCGAGGAAGAGCAGCTTCGGCTTTAGTCCGTCGGCGCTGAGCTCGTCCAGCACCTGGAGCAGGCCCTCGAAGTACTCGCCACCGCGCACGTCGGAGACGACCGCGGCCTTCTCCACCCCGCTGCCCTCATGACGGAAGAGCTCGCCGAGGCTGCCGATCATCCGCGGCGGCAAGTTGTCGACGCAGAAGTAGCCACCGTCCTCAAAGGCGGCGATCGCTTCCGACTTGCCCGCGCCGGAGTGCCCGGTGATCAGGACGAGATCGACCTTGCTGCTCACAACTAGCCGCCCGTCCTGTGTAGTTGCTCGTGGATCTCGCGGGCGAGCTTGCCTGGCACCCCGGGCACTGACTCCAGCTCCTCGCGGCTCGCCGCCAAAAATCGCTCGGGGGTGCCGAAATGTTTGAGGAAGGCACGCTTGCGGGCGGGGCCGACGCCCTTGAGATCGTCGAGCACCGAACCGGTCATCGCCCGGTCGCGGCGCCCGCGGTGGTGGTCGATCGCGAAGCGGTGGGCCTCGTCGCGAACCCGCTGCAGCAGCTTCGAGGCCTCCGAATCGGCTTCCAGGTCGATCGGCGCCGGCCGGCCGGGAACGAAGACCTCCTCCTCGCGCTTGGCCAGTGAGACCACGGTGACGCCGCGCTCGACGAAGGGGCCGAGCGCCGCCATCGCCGCGCTCAGCTGACCTTTGCCGCCGTCAATCATCACCAGCGAGGGCAGCGCGGCGAAGCTCTCGTCGCGTTTGCCGTCGTGGGGAGAGAGGTCAACCTGGTCTAGGTAGCGAGTGACGCGACGTTCCAGCACCTCCCGCATGGAAGCGAAGTCGTCGGACCCGTTGTCGCGCTCGCCGCGCACCCGGAAGCGGCGATAGTCCGACTTCTTCGTCGCCCCACCCTCGAAAACGACCATCGAGGCCACCGTGTGTTCGCCGCCAAGGTTGGAGATGTCGAATCCCTCGATGCGAATCGGCAGCTCGTCCATCTCCAGCGCCCCGCGCAGGTCGGCGAGCGAGTCGACCCGGCGCTGGCGCCGGTGCTCGCGGCGCAACCGGTCCTGATCGAGGGCGAGGCGGGCGTTGCGCTCGGCCAGCTCGCGCAGGCGGCGCTTGTCGCCGCGCTCGGCGACTCGCACCTCGACCGGCGAGCCGCGCCGCTCGCCCAGCGCCGTGGCCAGAAGCTCGGCGCGCTCACGCAAGTAGGGACCGACGACGATCGTCCGCGGCATCGCCGGTGAAGCCGAGTAGTACTGGCCAATGAACTCCTCGGCAACCTCGGCCGGCTCGCGTTCGGCCTGGTTGTCGAGGTAGAAGCTCTGGCGCTCGGCGAGGATGCCGTCGCGCACCTGGAAGACCTGCGCGTTGGCATCGGCTCCCTCAGTAGCGACCCCGATCAGGTCGGCGGTGCCGACCGAGCCACCGGCGATTCGCTGACGCTCGAACAGCGACTGGATCGCCTTCAGTCGGTCGCGGTGCAGCGCCGCGCGCTCGAACTCGCGCGCCGCCGCGGCCTCCTCCATCTTCGCTTGCTCGTCGGCCTCGACCTGGCGATAGCGGCCGGAGAGAAAGTCGACGATCGCGTCGATGTTGCGCCGGTACTCATCCTGGCTGACGTAGCCGACACAGGGCGCCCCGCAACGCTTGATGTAGTAGTCGAGGCAGGGGCTGCCGGAACGGCGGCCGGGCTCGGCGCCCTCGCAGGTGCGGAACTGGAACAGCTTGCCGAGCAGGTCGAGCGTCTCCCGGACCCGCTTGGCGCTGGAGAAGGGGCCAAAGTAGGCGCGGCCCGAGCGGTGCTTCTCGCGGGTGAAGTAGACCCGCGGGTAATCCTCGTCGAGGCTGACACAAACGTAGGGGTAGGACTTGTCGTCGCGCAGGCGGATGTTGAAGCGCGGCCGGTGGCGCTTGATGAAGCTCTGCTCGGCGAGCAGCGCCTCGGCCTCGTTGGCGGTGACGAGGACATCAATGCGATCAACCCGAGAGGTGAGCCGCGTCTCGCCCCCCGAGAAGTGCGACGCGACGCGCTTGCGGATCGAGCGCGCCTTGCCGACGTAGAGCAGCTCACCGTCTGCCTCGTAGAAGAGATAGACGCCTGGCGAGTCGGGGAGCTCGCGACGCTGCTGAGCCAGCCGCTCGGACCGCGAGGTTTCTCGGTTGCTTTCGCTCACCCGCCAAAGGGTAGGCTCCTGGCCAGTTGGCCAACCCTTGAAACGAGCGGAGAGAGCGAGATGACCACCGAGACGATAGGGACCTGCTTGACGATGAGCGTGCGCGGCTGGCGTGCGCCGGACCAAGCGGGGCAAGGACGCAGGGAGGTCCAAATAGCACCGCTATTTGGCCGACTGAGGACGCCGCACCGCGCAGTGTCCGCCGCCGCCAGGCGTGGGCGGGCATCGTGAAGCAGGCTCCTAGCCCGCCCGAGCTGAGCACGCTGCGAATCGAGGTCGACGGCGAGATCGGCACCCTGACCCTCGATCGCCCCGACAGCTTCAACGCGATGAGCCCTGAGATGATCCTGGACCTGGGCACCGCCTTTGCCTGGCTCGCCGACCAGGCGCCGCTGCGGGCGCTGATCATCACCGGCGCCGGCAAGGCCTTCTGCTCCGGCGGTGACATCAACGGCTTCAAAGCCGGCGTCGAAGACGACTCGATCGACCTGCCGGCGCAGGTCCGGCGCGGCGCCGAAGCACTGCACACGGCGATCATCGACCTGCGGCGGATCCCCTATCCAGTGATCTGCGCGATCAACGGACCCGCGGCCGGCGCGGGCTTCTCGCTGACGCTCGCCTGTGACATCCGGATCGTCTCCGAGCAAGCCTTCCTCGCCTGCGCCTACGGTCGGATCGGCGCCTCACCCGACGGCGGCATGACCTACTTCCTGCCGCGGGTGGTCGGGCCGAGTCGCGCCTTGGAAATCCTCCTCGAGGATCCCAACCTGACCCCACAGGAGGCGCTCGAGGAGGGCCTTGTCTCCGCGGTCGTGGCGCCGGATGACTTGATGGACGCCGCTCGCGCCAAGGCCGAAAAGCTGGCAAAGAAGGCCCCCCACTACGTCAAGATGGCGAAACGGCTCTGCGGCGTCAGTGTCGAGAACAGCATCACCGAGCACCTGCAGCTGGAGCGGCACGGGATCGCCGACAGCATGGCGACCGAGGATCTGCGCGAAGGCGCGATCGCCTTCTTCAGCGGCGAGACGCCCGAGTTCAAGGGACGCTGAACCGGGGCACGCCACGAGTCGTATCCGAGCTAGAACTGTCTAGAGTCTCCCTGAGCACTCCCCCTCCAGGAAAGGATCCAGCCCGATGAAGAAACTCGCCGCGCTGCTCGTTCTCGCCCTCGCCTCTGTTGCACTCGTCGCCTGCGGGGGAAGCGACTCGTCGACCTCAACTTCAACCAGCGCCGAAACCTCCGGCGGCGCAGCGGAAAGCGGTGAAAAGGCCGGTGGCAGTGAAGCCAGCGGTGGCTCAACCATCGCCTTCGAAGCCGACCCCAGCGGCGAACTCGCCTACACCACCACCGAAGCTTCAGCAAAAGCCGGCAAAGTTACGGTCGACTTCAACAACCCCCAGGGCCTGCCCCACGATGTGGCGATCGAAGACAAGAGTGGTAAGACGCTTGGCAAGACGGACCTGATCTCCGGTGAAGAAACCTCGACCACGGTCGATCTGAAGCCGGGCAGCTACACCTTCTACTGCACTGTCCCAGGCCACCGCGAAGCAGGTATGGAAGGAACCCTTACTGTCAAGTAACCGGGTTCTGTCGATCCCCAACCGCCGCCTATTCTGGGTTGCGGTTGGGGTTTGGTTGCTGACGCGTGGTCTCGTCGTTGCCGATGTCGGTTTTTGGGGTGATCTGCACCTTCAGGACGTCAATAACTACGACGTCTGGTCGCACTACCTGACGACGCAGCACGCGATTCCGGGTGGGGAATCGTGGCAGTACCCGCCCGGCGCAGCGTTCCTGATGCTCCTGCCGCGGCTGGGGCCGGGAACTTATGGCGAGTCGTTCGTCGGCCTGATGCTGCTTTTTGACCTTGCCGGCCTTGGATTACTGGCCTCGATGGGGCGCCGCTCGGGCAACTACACCGGTGTGTGGGTATGGCTGCTTGGCATGCCGCTGCTCGGCACCTTCGCGGTGCTGCGTTTCGACCTGGTTCCTGCCGTGATCGGGATCGCCGCGCTTGTCGTCATTCATCGCCGGCCCAACTGGTTCGGCGCCCTGGTCGGCCTCGGGGCCTCAATCAAGATCTGGCCAATCGTGCTGCTCTTCGGCGAGTGGGACAAACGGCGGCTACTCCGCGCCGCGGCGACGGCCCTTGCCGTCATCGGTCTCGTATTCCTGATCTCGGCAGTCGCCTTCGGCGATCCCGCCTCGTTCCTGGGCGAGCAAAGCGGGCGGGGGCTCCAAGAGGAAGCGGTCGCTTCCATGCCGTGGCATCTGGAAGCGATCGTCACCGGAGAAGCTCCACACCGGGCGATCCGCTTCGGGGCGTGGGAGATCGCGACTGACAACGCTGACGCGGTCGCCGGGCTACTCAAGTGGCTCAGCGTTCTCGTCCTAGGGGTTGCGGCGGCTTGGTGGTGGTTCCGCGCAAAGGCGATACGCGCTGGCCAAACCCACCTGGGCGACGCCGCAGTGAGTAGGGACTTCGTCTTCACCGTCGTCCTGCTCCTAGTGGTCACGAGTCGAGTGCTCAGCCCTCAGTTCATGGTCTGGCTGCTCGGTCTGTCGGCGGTAGTCCTAACGGCAGGGACCACACAGCTGGCACGCCCCGCCTGGCTGGTCCTGGGAGCGACGGTCCTCACCACGGCACTCTTTAAATCCTCGGAGCTGATCGTGCTCCGCGACGTGGCCCTACTGGCTGCCACCATCGACGCGTCATGGGCAATGATCGCCGTCCTGCGGAGGCCGGCGATACCGGCGGCAACCGCTGCGTCCACCCCTTCACCCTTGCTTCGAGCATGAAGTGAATAGGCCGGGATGGAAGGCGTGGTGAAGTCGTAGGAGGAACTAGGCAGACACGGGCGCCATCACCCGCGTAACCGAGTCACCGACGAAGCAGGGCTTCTCGTTGCCCTCGACCTCTAGCGTGAAGCGGGTCACGACCTCGTACCAGCCGTCACCCTTCTCCTCGATCGAGACGACCTCGGCTTTGCCGCGGACCTTGGAATCGACCGGGACCGGGCCTGGAAAGCGGATCTTGTTGGCGCTGTATGAACTGTCCGGCGGTCCCTACCAGGCTCGACGCAGACAAAACAATCCGAAGGTCTCTCTAGACTCGCGGCGCATGGGGCAGTTCCCGTCGATCAAGGCGAAGCGCCTGCTGGCCACCCTCGAACGCAAGCCGCTCGGCTATCGCGTTGCTCGCCAAACTGGCTCGCATCGCCGCCTGGAAGCGCCTGGCCGCCCAGCGCTGGCCTTCGCGTTCAATGACAACGCGACAATCCCCTCCGGTCTCGTGCGCAAGATCCTCATCAAGGACATTGGACTTGCCGAGGATGAGGCTCGAAAGCTACTCTGAAGTGGAGGACCTAATGAAGACCGTACGCGTCATCTATCACCATGAGGCCGACGGCTGGTGGGCCGAGTCGCCCGATGTCGAGGGCTGGTCCGCCGCGGGCGACTCCTATCCCGAGGTCGTCAAGCTCGCCGAAGAGGGCATTCCGTTCGCCCTGGAGGGCGAGGCTAACTTGGAGCACTTCGTTCCCGCTGGCGAGCACGTCGCGGCTTAGTCGCCGGCCAACGACGAGTTCATCGATATGGATTCGCAGAACCTTGACCTCGCGTCGCCGACGCCAATCGAGCCCTCACGACGACTGCGTCGAAGGCCACGACCAGTTGATCACTCAGCGGGCGCCATCACCCGCGTAACCGAGTCACCGACGAAGCAGGGCTTCTCGTTGCCCTCGACCTCTAGCGTGAAGCGGGTCACGACCTCGTACCAGCCGCCGCCCTTCTCCTCGATCGAGACGACCTCGGCTTTGCCGCGGACCTTGGAATCGACCGGGACCGGGGCTGGGAAGCGGATCTTGTTCCAGCCATAGTTGACACCCAGGGCGAAGCCACTGGAGGAGATCAGCTCTTTGCGGAAGCCGTCGACCATCGCCAGGGTCAGGTTGCCGTGGGCGATCGTGGTGCCGTAGGGGCTCTCGCTCTTTGCCCGCTCGACGTCTACGTGAATCCACTGGTCATCGCCCGAAAGGTCGGCAAAGGCGTTGATGTCGTCCTGGGTGACGCTGCGCCACTCGCTCGGGCCGACCTCCTGCCCGAGAAGGGACTGCATCCCCTCGACTCCCTGTACCTCGACGCTTGCCATCAGGCGGGAGTCTAAACGGGCGGCGGCGGCCATTGCTCGACGCGCAGCTCGGGCATCGGAAAGTCCTTGAGGTTCGAGGTTGCAAGCGGCAAATTGCGGGTCACTGCCGTCGCCGCGATTGCCAGGTCCCGAAAGTCAAGCGTTATACCTTGCGCTCGATATGAGCTCCACCAATGCGCAGTTAGGTCCGCCTCGCTGGCAGAGAATGGGATGGCAACGAAGCTCGAAAGCATGGTTTCGGTCATCTTCTCCTCGCCGGTCCGCATGCCGGCGAGGACCTCGTGAACCGTAACGGCAGAGATCATCAACGGCTCCCGCCCGGGCTCGAGCAGCGCTGCATTTGCCTCATTCCCGCGTAGGAGGTCGATCACTACGGTCGTGTCGAGGACAAGCGTCATCCCAATCAGCTCTCGCGCCGCCAGTACTTCTTGAGCTTCTCGTCTCGTTCCTGACTTTCCCGCTTGCGGCTCTCGCTGATCCACTCTGGAGTCATCCAGGGGGCAAATTCAGGCAGTGAGCCGAATGCGCGTCGACGAGCTTTCAGCCTCTGGTCTTCGTCGAGTTTCGTGGCGATCGCCTCGCGAATGTATTTGCTGCGCCCGCGCGGACCTGCGATCTCGTCGATTTGCTTCACGAGATCGTTCTCCAAGTTAATGTGTAAACGCATACCCACAACATAGCCCACTCCTATGCCACGAGCCTGATTTCGAAGGTTGGGGAGATCAAGGCGCCAGCACCGCCGAGCAAAGCGAGGATTCGGCTTACATAGGCCGTCGTCTCCGGGATCGAGGGGATGCAGCCGCAGGCTTCGACCGGCGCCGGGCCGGCGTTGTAGGCGGCGAGCGCCAGTTGCGGCGAGCCAAGCTGGTGGATCAGATCTGACATCAGATGGGCTTGGGCCTCCATCGCGGCGATCGGGTCAAAGGGGTCGTGCAGGCCATATGCAGCTGCTGTACTCGAAATAAATTGGGCGATGCCCTGAGCCCCGGCGGGCGAGACGGCGAAGGGGTTGAAGTTCGACTCGGCCATCAGCTGAGCAGCGAGCAAAGCTGCCGAGACGTTCCAATGCGCGGCGGCGCGCAGTAGAGGCGCGCGAAATCGCGAGGGGACGAACGAGGGCAGACCCGCACCGCCCGCGAGGGATCCGTCTCCCCCAAACGTCGCTCCTGTGGCCCCGACAGCGTTCCCCGCTGCCGAACAGGGCGCCGGCGGACGGTCGTACCCGTAGTGCCAAGCCTCCCAGCTGTAGCGCTGGACGAACCCGAAACGGGTTGCATGGGCGGCCAGCCAGGCGTATGCAGATTCCGGCCCGAGGTCGAGCTCGGTCGCGCAGCGATGCAGCGAGTGACCGGGCGGGGCGACCCACTGCGGGTCCGGGTGGGCAGCGAAGAGCGCCGCCTGTTCGGCGTCGGAGCGGAAGCCCGAGTTGACGACCAAGATGAGACCGACGTGCGAAGCAGTGGCTGCCATCCGGTCAAAAGCGGCGGCTACATCAGGTCGCATCCCCTCGCCGTTTCGATAGACGAGTGGGCCGCTATAGCCACCACCGCTTGCCGTCGCCGGCGTCGCCGCGGGGCTCCTCGTCGGCGCAGCGGCTTCGGCGACAGCCGACGCTTCGACCTCGGGGCGCTCTCCCTCCAACCAGTCCCTTCGGCTTAGTACGAGCCTGCCGATGACGACGGCCTTCACCCGCACCGGCGCGAAGGAACCCAGATCCGGAAAGGAGACTCGCAGGCGCCGCTCGTCAACCTCGTTGCCTCGGGCGACCGCGACAGCCGCGGCCTGCGCCCGTGCCAGATATGTCGCCTTCTCAATATGCGTCGGGTTGATCGACCCGTCGGGCAGCGTCAGTGGCGCTAAGAGGCGAGGAAGGTCGTCGCGCATTGAGCGCGCTGCCGAAATCGCCGCCAGGTCGGCCGCCCGCTGCGCCCTCCCTTTGCCGGTCACCGCGCCGGCGATCGCGACCAGCGCCAGCGCCGCAACGATCAGGGCGAACGCGCCTCCCAGCGCGAGCAATAACGCCTGGCCATCCTCTCTACGAGCCTCCATGCGGCGACCCTGCCGAGCGGCGACGCGCGCGTGGTGCGCACAAACAAAATCTTCTGCGATCGAACCCGCGCGGAATAGTGTCCGTACACAGGGCAACCGGAACTCGACCCGAGGAGCATTTATGTCGCCGTCGCAAGCCCGCCACCCGCACCGCCTGACCATCGCGATCTTCGCCATCGCCGTCCTGACCACCGCCGGAATCTTCAGTTCGCTAGCGACCGCGCGGACCACGAAGCAGGTGGTCAGGGAGGCGCAGAACAGCTCGCTCGGCAAGACCGTGCTAACCGCAAACAACGGCCTTACCCTGTACAGCCTCAGCGTCGAGAAGCACGGCAACTTCATCTGCAAGGGGTCGTGCCTCAAGGACTGGTTCCCGCTGGTCGTCGCCGCTGGCGTCAGGCCGACCGGTCCGGTCGCCCTCGGCACCGTCAAGCGGCCCGACGGCAGGCGCCAGGTGACGTTCGAGGGACGGCCGCTCTACACCTTCGATGGCGACTCGCGAAAGGGCCAGACGAACGGTGAGGGCATCAAGGACGTCGGCACCTGGCACGCTGCGAGCCCGTAGCAAGCAGGCGCCTGCACAGCCTGTCGGGAAGGGCTTGGCCGCTTGCTGAAAGCGCTCCGAGCAGCGCCGCGCGGGCGGCAAGCCATCCGGGCGGACATCTGAGGACCGCGACTCGTAGGCCACCGGCCATCAGACTGCGGGCAGCGAGAGCGGTAAGGGCGCGGTCTTTTTTCAGATCGGCTCGAAGCAGCGCCGACGTGGGTCCGATGCGGGGTTCGTCGAGCACCAATCGCAGCAGGTTCGGCGTCAGGTGGATCACGGCTGCCGACTCGCGGACCAGCGGAAGAGCTGCGGCGATCGCCGCGACACCCTCTGGGCAGGGCGGGAGCTTCAGCTGGCAGATCTGCCCGCGTGAGGCGACTGCCGCATTCGGGAGATGAGCGACCAGGCGCTCCTCCAGCGCCCGCGCACCGGCGGTGGCGACCAGTGTGGAGCGCGGCGCACGACCGTTCCCGAGATCGACCAGCAGCGCCGCGCTATCCGGTTCGGATCCGGCGCAGGCAAGCGCAGCGGCCGCGGCTTGCGATCCCATCGCCGCGCCGACCTGCGCGACCAGGACTACCGGCCCGTCGGGCGAGTGACTGAACACCCCCTCGCCCGCAACTTCACTCACTTCGGCCTCGCGGCCGCAGAGGAGGTGACGGCGAGCCGATCGGCCACCGCCGGCAGTAGCGAGGGCGGGCGCAGGCGCACCGTTACCCGCCCGCCGCGAACCGAGACCTCGACATCTCCCTCCGCCCAGCCCGGCACTGCGTCGCGCGCAGCGGCTACCGCTGGCCTCCCCGAGGCAAGCGCCAGCGCGCCGGCCTCGGCAGCGCCGTCGGCGAGGGTCAGGGCATAGCCGGTGGCAAGGAGCTGCAGGACGATCGCCGCCGCGAGCAGTAACCCCGGCAAGGCTGCGACCAGCTCGACCGTGCTCTGCCCTTCCTCCCTATCCATCGCTGGACTCCAGCGCCGCTTCCGCACCGACCTTCAGCTGCGGCATCGCCGGTAGTAGGACGGGGATGACCACGCGGACAGAAACGGCGCCCGCATCGTCCACCTCCGCTCCGTCCCGCATCGACGGCGGCAATGCTCGCCGTGCAGCCGCGGCGGCGTCGCCCCCTACCAGAGCCGCCCGCGCCCCGGCTCGCGCCGCCACCCCCGCTGACCAAAGAGCCTCGCCGGCGAGTCCTATCTGTGCCGCCACCAGGACCGCCAACAGCAGGAACGGAACCGCGGCGACCATCTCGACCGATGCGGTCCCGTCCTCCCTGCGAGAGCTGCTGACGTCCTGGTGCGGCACGCCCGGACCGTCCCAGAGCGAAACGCGCGTGTGGTGCGCTCAAACGAAAAATTGTGTGACGGCTTTACGCCGCCATGCCCCAGCTTGGCTCAGTAGGTGTTTGCTTCCGTCCAAACCTTCCAGATCGCCGCCACCGAGGCGCCAAGCAGGAGGATCCAGATAAGCGTGCCGCCACCGCTGGAGAACATCTCGTCGCTGCCGGCGACCAGCAGCGCAATCAGGCCCAAGCCCCCGTAGAGAATCGCCCGGCGACCATCGCTAAGCGTCGCCAGCGTCAGCTGGTTCTGGCGGCTGAGCACGAACACCGTCCAGGCAATCGCGGCAAGGAAGCCCATCGTGATCGCCGTCAGGATCGCGTCGGCGACATTGCCACCGTGGGGAGCAAAGGCCACCGCCAGGGCAAGCAGCATCACGATCGCGGCATTTCGCAGAGTCCGCATAGGGAAATTGTACGTCCGCCGCCTGGCGCCGCGACGGATATGGGCAGAAGTTCTTACTTGCTCGACATCACGACGATGCCGACGACCACGGCGGCCAGGGTGACAATCAGCGCCAACACTCCGAACACAGCGGCAGCTCCCGCCGCCAGCGGCCGCCCGTCACGGCTCAGATCGGCAAAACGAGCGCCGCCCCAGATCGCCGCCGAAAAGACCGCGATGACGCCGACGCCGGCGACCGTCGAGGCGATCACGGTCTCGATCAGATCCTTGGTTTGGACGAGCGTGGCCATCAGCCAGCCGGCACGGGCGCGCCCTGCTGCGCCCGGCGGGCGAAGATCGCCACCACGAGCGCCAGCGCCATCAACGTGACCAATACCGGCCCCAGGGCGCCGCTGCCAAAGATGTGAGTGAGGCCGTAGGCGGCGGCGCCGATCGCCGCGGCCGCCGGCAACGTCAGCAACCAGGCGACGATGATGTTGCCGGCTACGCCCCAGCGCACCGCCGAAATGCGCTTGCCCGCTCCGGCGCCCATCACACCGCCGTTGATCACATGCGTGGTCGAGAGCGGAAAGCCGAAGTGGGTCGAAGCGAGGATCACTGCGGCGCCAGCGCCCTGGGCCGAGAAGCCCTGGGCGGCGTCCATCTTGATGATCCGACTGCCGGTCGTGCGGATGATCCGCCAGCCGCCGATGTAGGTGCCGAGCCCGATCGCCGTTGCGGCCGAGACGATCACCCAGAGCGGCGGGTCAGCGTTCGCTCCAAGAGTGCCGTTGGCGATTAGGGCGAGGGTGATCACCCCCATCGTCTTCTGCGCGTCATTGGTGCCGTGGGCGAGCGCCAGCAAGCCACCTGAGATGACCTGGCCATAGCGGAAACCGCGTGCCACTGGGCCAGGCCTCTGCCGGCCCGCGATCCGATAGGCGAGCCCGATGCCCACACCGGCGACGAGGAAGGCCACCAGCGGGGCGACGACCGCCGGAATCAGCACCTTGCCAACCAGGCCTTCGGCGAGGATCGCGTCAAGACCGGCTGCCGCGACCGACGACCCGACGACGCCGCCAATCAGCGCGTGCGAGGAGCTGGACGGCAGCCCGAACCACCAGGTGATCAGGTTCCAGGCGATCGCCCCGATCAAGCCGGCGAAGACGATCGTCGGCGTAATCACGGCGGCATCGACGACGTCGTTTGCAACCGTCGCGGCGACCGAGATCGAGATGAAGGCGCCGACGAAGTTCAACAACGAGGCAACGCCGATCGCCACCTGCGGCCGCGCCGCGCCGGTCGAGATCGAGGTGGCGACGACGTTGGCCGTGTCATGAAAGCCGTTGGTGAAGTCGAAGGCAAGCGCCGTGCCTACGACGATGACCATGATCACGTCAGAACTCAAGATGACGAGCCTCAGGCGTTGCCAGACAAGGACGCAGGGAGCGTGGCGTGCTCCGCACGCGAGCGACCGAGGACGCCGTATGGCGACGCCTGAGGCTCGTCATGAATTTTTAATGACTATGCCCTCGAGTATCTGCGCCGCGGTCTCGGTCGCGTCGATCGAGTTCTCGAGCACCGCGAACATGTCCTTCCAGCGGATCACCACCATCGGGTCGATGCCGTTGGAGAAGAGCGAGGCGACCGCATCGCGGGAGATCCGATCGCCCTCGTTCTCGAGCCGGTGGATCTCGATCCAGTACTGATCTAACCCCTTCAGCTCGCGCAAATGCTCAAGGGCGGCCGAAAGCTGCTCGCAGGCGGCCACTAAGACTTTGGTCAGCGCCTGAGCTTGCGCCATCGGCGCTTCGATCTGGTAGAGGCCCAGCAGGTCGGCGGCTTCCTCGGTGTAGTCGACGATGTCGTCCATCTGCGTCGCCAGGCCGTAGATGTCCTCGCGGTCGATCGGCGTGACGAAGGTCGAGTTGAGGCGTTTGATGATGTCGTGGGTGATCCTGTCGCCCTCCTGCTCGGCCTTGAGGATCTCCCGCGATAGGTCCGTTTCATCGGGCCAGATGCCCATCATCTCGTCGAGCAGCTTGGCCGCGTGAAGGGTGTTCTGGCCGGCCTCGATGAAGAGGTCGAAAAAGGCGCTGTCGCGTGGCAGGAGCGAGAGACGGACCACGCGGCCCATCCTAGTGATCGGGCCGGCCTCAGCCGTGTGCCATATCGGCTCAGCCGGGTGCCGCGGCGAACTGCTCCCCGGCGCGGGCACTGTGACGCGCGCGCAGCTCCTCCTGCACGCTGCGCCGCTCTTCCTCGGGCGCACTGAGACGCGTCCAGACGCCGTCGGTATCGAGTTCCCAAGCATTGGCGTTCTCGGCAAAACAGCGCTCCAGCACATCGAGCAGCTCAGCCCGCAGAGCCTCGTCTTCGATCGGCGCCACCAGCTCGACCCGACTGTCGAGGTTGCGCGGCATTAGGTCGGCCGAGCCGGTCAGGACGCGGGTCTCATCGCCACGGCGGAAGGCATAGATGCGCGAGTGCTCAAGGAAGCGACCGACGATCGAGACGACGCGGATGCTCTCCGAAACGCCAGGCACTCCCGGCCGCAGGCAACAAACCCCGCGCACGTTGAGATCAACCCTGACCCCGGCACGCGACGCCTCATAGAGCGCCTGGATGCAGCCGGCGTCGACCAGGGCATTCATCTTCAGCGCGATCCGCGCCTCCTTGCCCTCCCGGTGCGCCTCGACCGTCGCCTCGATCTCCTCGATGATGCGATCGCGCATCGTCGTCGGCGAGACCAGCACCTTGCGGTACTCGGTGGGTCGGCCATAGCCAGTGAGGAAGTTGAACATCTCAGCGACGTCAGCACCGATCTCGGGGTCGGCGGTGAAGAGACCGAGGTCGGTATAAAGACGGGCGGTGGTCGGGTTGTAGTTGCCGGTGCCGATGTGGACGTACTCACGCACACGGTCACCCTCGCGACGGGCGACGAGCACCGCCTTGACGTGCGTCTTCAGGCCAGGAATACCGTAGACGACATGGACGCCCGCCTCCTCCATCGACTTCGCCCAGTGGATGTTCGCCTCCTCGTCGAAGCGGGCTTTCAGCTCGACCATGCAAACCGCCTGCTTGCCGCGTTCGGAAGCGCGGATCAAGGCCGGCACCAAGGGTGAGTTGTCGCTGGTCCGATACACCGTCTGCTTGATCGCCAGCACGTCCGGATCGGCCACCGCCTGCTCGACGAAACGCTCGACCGAGCTGGCGAAGGAGTCATAGGGGTGGTGGACGAGGATGTCGCCCTGGCGGATCGCGGCGAACATGTCGCATGGCTCGTCGTCCTCCCCCTGTAGGCGCGGCTGGGTAACCGGCGTCCAGGGCTCGTAACGCAGCTCGGGATGACTGCCGGCTGCGTCTGCAACGTCACCGAGGTCGGCCAAGTCGATCAGGCCGTCGACGTCGTAAACCTCGCGGTCTTCGAGCCGCAGCGCGTCGATCAGCTGGCCGCGCAGCTTCGAGTTCATCCCGGCCGCTACCTCGAGGCGCACAACCTCACCGAAGCGGCGGCGGCGCAGCTCGTCCTGGACCGCCTGCAGCAGATCGTCGGCCTCGTCTGAGATCGTGAAGTCGGCATCGCGAGTGACGCGGAAGTAGCCGTGATCGACGACCTCGGCGCCGGGGAAAAGAGTGTCGAGATTCGCCGCGATCGCCTCCTCCAGCGGCACGAAGACCTCGTTGCGCTCGCCCACCCGCAGGAAGCGACCGAGCAGCTCCTTGGGCACCTTGACCCGGGCGATGATCTCGGTGCCGCTGTCGGGATCGCGCAGCAACACGCCAAGGCTGAGCGAAAGGTTCGAGATATATGGGAAAGGACGGCCGAGCCCAACTACAAGCGGGGTCAGAGTCGGGAAGACCTGCTCGTGGAAGCGGACATCGATTTCGCGCCGCTCGCTCCCGCTCGCCGTCTCCATCGAGACGATGCGGATCCCCTGCTCCTCCAATGCCGGACGCAGAATCCCGTTGAAGCAGCTATGCAGTCGAGTATCTAGCTCCAGCACCCGCGGCTGCAGCGTGTCGATCTGCTCGCTCGAGGTCAGCCCGTCAGGCCCGCGGGCGTCGATTCCAGCGTCGAGCTGATCGAAGAGACCCGCCACCCGGACCATGAAGAACTCATCCAGATTGGAGGCGTAAATCGCGCAGAACCTAACCCGCTCTAACAGCGGCACCTCAGGGTCCTCGGCCAATTCGAGGACCCGCTGGTTGAAGTCGAGCCAGGAGAGCTCGCGATTGAAATAGAGGGCCGGATCGTCGATCGGCCAATCGTACTGCCGCACCTATCCCACTCCCCCGCGCCTCAGGCAGCGCGGGAAGGAGCTTGCCCCGCTGCATTGGGCTCGGCAAGCGCTCGTCGGTAGCCGCCGGCAAGCTGCTCCAACGCCCGCTCCCACGAGCGCTTGTCCGCATTGCGTATCGCTGCCTCGCCAAGGCGACTGCGCAGCGCCGGCGAGGAAGCCAACTGCAGCACCGCGCCGGCAAGGTGGTCCGCGTCAGGCCGACAAAGGATGCCGGTGTGACGATTCTCGATCAACGCTGCCGGTCCGCCTTCGCCGACGGCGACGACCGGCAAGCCGCTAGCGCCGGCCTCGAGCACTACCTGGCCATAGGTGTCGGTGCGCGAACAGAAGAGAAAGAGGTCGGCACTGGCATAAGCCCGGGCCAGCTCGTCCCCTTCGAGCCAACCGAGGAAAGTCGCGTGCTCACCCAGGCGAGCTCGTAGCTCGCCCTCCTCCGGACCGCCTCCGGCGAGCAGCAGATGCAGTCGCGGCTCGGCTCGCCGCGCGAGCAGAAAGCTCTCGGCGAGTAGATCGACGCCCTTCTCGCGGGTCATCCGGCCGGCATAGAGGACCCGTAGCTCGCCGGGAAAGGCGCTGCGATCGGCCTTCCCGGGGGTGAAGCGGTCGGTGTCGACGCCGCGCTCCCAGCGATCGATCCCGGCCGGCGCGGCGCCAAGGCCGAGCAGTGAACGATCAGCCGCGGGGCTTGGGGAGAGGACGCGGGAGGGCGCCGTGTAGAAAGCGCTAAGCGCCGCGGTTGAGATTGTCTCGAGCCCGACATCGCCACTGCGCAGACCGGCATAGGTGGCGAGCTCGGTGTGGTAGCTAGCGACGAGGGGCGTGCCGGAGACCCGGCTGAGCAGCGAGGCGGCGATCCCAGATGGCCCGGGAGCGGTGACGTGGACCAGGTCATAGCGCCCCTCGGCCAGGGTCTCGGCGAGATCGGGTAGGCCCGGAACCCCGAGCGTCATTCCCTCGTAAAAAGGAACCTGCAGCGACGTCGCAGCCGGTAGACGACGGTCAACCCAGGGGTCGGTGCCGACCACCTCGATCTCGAAACCGGGGACGCCGCGCTCGCGGATCTGCTCAATCGTGTGGGTGACGCCGTGCATCGCCTCGATTCCGTCGGCGATTAGGGCGACCCGAGGACGCTCGCTGGCGCGCCCCGCCAGCTTCGCCTTCTCCGCACCGAGGAAGACAGTTGGCGGCGCATAGGGAATCGCCGGCAGCAGCGCCTCGAAGAGGCCACCGACGGCAGCCTTAACGTCGCCGCGCGCAGCCGCCGAGGCCCCCTGATCAATCGCCGCGCGCAGCCGCCGGTCGTGAATCCGACGGGCGCGGCGATAGAGGTCGGCGTGGGAGAAGTTCTCGGCCTGGAGATGCTCGATCAGATCGCGACCGCGGAGTTCGATGCCGATCGAGCGCAGCCACGAATCGAGCAGGGCACGAGCCTCCTCGGGACCGATATCGGCAGCGATAGCGCCCTCGCGCGCGCTACCTTGGCCGACCACGCGCTGGGCAATCTTCAGCACCGTGGCGGGGTCGGGGGCGGCGTCGCCAGCCGCCGTCGCGTCGATGGCGAGCGCACGCGTCGCCAGGGCCATTGCCGCGTGCGCCCATTTGGCAGCGCTGCCTTGCTCACCAGCAGCGGCGGCGTCACCTTTGCGGACGCGAGCGAGAAACTCTTCCGGCGTGGATGCGGCCGGCACCTCAGTGTAGGTGCGACCGATGTCCACGCCGGCGTGGTCGTCAGAGCCACCGATTCCCGTGCTGCCGTTCGTTTCCACGTAGACGACAGCGGGCATGTTGAGCTCCGGTGCGCGCGATCCGTTGCGCACCTCCCAAATCGGGAAGAGCTCGGCGAGGCGGCGGCGATGGCGCCGGGTCAGCGGCGCCGCGACGTTGTAGAACGGGTGCGCGAGGGCGCAGGCGATCTGGTTTTCATCAAGGTATGCGGCGCAGGCCTCTACGTCGCCGGCGTATTCCTGCAGCCACTCATGGTCCCCGGGAGTGATCCCATAACAAAGGATGTGAACCGCCTGGGGCTCGCCGGCGAAACGGGCGGTCAGCTCCTCGGAGATGAAGCAGTCAGGACGGTCGGCAAGCTCGAGGCAACCGTCGATCGTGTCGTGGTCGGTAATCGTGACGAAGGCCATCCCGCGTCGCCTCGCCAGCGCGTAGACCTCCTCCGGCGGAGTCGCACACTCAGGTAGTCCGAGTGAGCGCTGTACCCCAAGCCGAGAGAGCTGCGAGGCGGTGGAGTGGCAGTGCATATCTACACGGGAAGTCATCGGTGCCTTCCTCTCTATCTATCGATCTGGTCACCTCCAGATTCGCTGCTGAGCAGGGAAAAGGTGTGACGATCCAGTGAACCCCGCCAGAGATCGCTGAACTGGCGAAAGAGCAGCTCGCGACGGGTGCGAAGCAGGGTGAACAACGAATCGATGCTTTCCACCTGGGCCAGCATCTCGTCGCAGTCGTGGATCTCGCCGAGCACGCTCTGCAGCTGCTTGGCAGCGTCGCGGGCGGCCTTCGCCTCGGGGCCGAAGCAGGGCTCGACGATCTCCAACAGGTAACGCAGGCGCTTGGCGGCGATCCGCAAATCGTGTTGCGCGGTCGACGCCGACGGCTCTAGCGCAGCCGGTGCCAGTGAGCGCAGCTCGTCCAGGCGCGTGCGCACAATCCGCTCCGCGTTGGGAAGCAGCGGCGCCGCCGGATCGAGATCCACCACCCCACGCGCCTTCATTTCTTCGCCGCCTTTGCCAGCTTGCGCAGGCGGCGCCGCAGCTTCTTCAAGCGCTTGGCGGTGACATAGGGCGCCAGCTCCTCGTTCGCCTGCCGCTGCTCATGGCGCAGGCGCTCGATCATGGCCTCGAGCGCCGTGCGGTCCGCCTCGGGTGCCTCGTCGGCGAACCCGGTCAGGAACTCGATCGCGACATCGCGATCGCGACGCTCACCGAGCGCGTCGGCGAGAGCCTTGACCCGCTTCAGCGCCTTGCGGTGTCGCTTCGCGGGAAAGCACGGCTCGAAGACCTCAAGCGCAGCGCGCAAGCGCCGGGTCGCCACACGCATGTCATGCACATGCTCGATCTCCTCCATGTCAAGGACGCCATCGGCATGGGCGAAAACCTCGGCGCTGCGAACCTTGACCACCCGCTTAGCCGCAGCCGAGAACGACTCCTCGCAATCAAAGCCGGGAACCTCGAGCGCTCGCGCCACGCGCCCAAGCTAATCACTGATCGCCGATCCCGGTAGGGGTGGAGCGTCTTGTACTTTTTCGTCGACAGCGTCGGGGCGTCAGCCGAATGGCGATCCACCGAAAAAGTTAAGCGGAACCCCTACCGGGATCGGCGACTACGCCGCCAACCGCGCCGGCGAAGAGCCATTGGCGTTGCCGTTGAGCTGGTCGAGGACGACGCCCTCGCGCAGGCCCCCCTTGCCGATCTGCAGCGACTGCCCAAGCAACTCGGAGAGCTTCTCCAGCAAGAGCACCCCGGTGGCCAGGATCCGCACACGTTCGGGGTCGAGCTCGAAGCGCCGCGCCACCTCGGCGGCGGGATCGCCACAGAGAACCCGGATGCCACGCTCCAACGTCTCGTACTCGAGCACCGCGCCAACCAGACGGCGAAGCGAGGTCGCGCTGCCTCCGACGGCGACGGCCTGGGCAGGCTGCTCGATCTCGACCCCCGCGAAGAGGTCATCGATCCGATCGCGGATCTTGCGGATCTCCGCCGCTGAGGGCGGATCGGATGCGATCAGCTCGTCGGCCAGCACACCCGAGCCGACCCGCCAAGAGCGCACCTCTTGCACTCCCCCCGGCACCGTGCCGAGGATAACCTCGGTCGAGCCGCCGCCGACGTCGACGACGCCGACACGACCTTCGACCGGGTGGCCCAGGGTCTTGGTCGCACCGATGAAGGAAAGCCGACCCTCCTCCTGCTCGGAGAGGATCTCGATTGGAATGCCGGCATCTTCGCCGATCTGCTTGGCGACGACGGCACCGTTGCTCGCTTCACGCACAGCCGCGGTCGCCACGGCTCGAATCGTTTCCGCTCCCAGCTCACGCGCCAGGCGCACCTGCGTCGCCACCACCTCACCGACCTCGTGAGCCTTCTCGGCGGGTATCGCACCCGAATCGCGGATCGCCTTGTTGATCCGCGTGTAGGCGCGTTGCTCCATAACCTTCTTCAACTGCCCGTCCACCGGCTCGGCAACGAGCACTCGCGTGGTGTTGGACCCGATATCTATGGCAGCGCAGAGCATCCGGACTCCCTTGCATGTTCCCAGGCTCGTCGGATTCCATGCGCATCTCGCGGGGGGTGGCGCCGATCTGGGGGACCACCCTGAGGAGCTACTGCACCGCAGGGGTGGTGGAACCAGATCGGTGACAGGACCCGCCGCGCCTACCCGTTGGGGTGCGAGGCGTCCTCGAACTCTTTGAAGAGGCCAGTGACGACGAAGGCGACCTGCTCGCCGATGTCGACCGCGTTGTCGGCGATCCGCTCGATCGCCCGGGCGGCCAACAGCATCGTCATCGCCCACTCGCGGCGGTCCGGATCGTCGCCGATCTCCAGCGCCAAGCCGAAGCATTCGCGGTTGAGGTTGTCGACGACGTCGTCCTGGCGGACCAGGTCGCGCGCCAACTCGACGTTGCGATCCTCGAAGGCCCGCTTGGACTGACTGATCAGGGTGTGGGTCTGCCGTCCCATATCGAGGATCAGCTTCACCATCCCCTCGTCCGCGGGCGGCTCGTTGCCGGTCAGCGGGATCATCTTGCAGATGTTCACGCATTGGTCGCCCATCCGCTCGACGTTCTTCAGCACATGTAGCAAGGCCGAGATCAAGCGCAGATCGGTCGCCACCGGCGACTGCGTGGCGAGCAGGGTGATCAGACTCTGGTGTACCTCCAGGTAGCGACCATCGATGCGGTCGTCGTCGGCAATTACCAGCGCCGCCAGCTCGACGTCCTGGTGCTCGACCGCCTCCAAGGTGCGGTCAAGCGAGCCGTTGACGAGGTCGAGCCCACCGAGGCCACTCGCCTCGAGACGCTCCAGCTCCTCCTGGTACTGGCTGCGCGTCTCCACCGCCATCAGCCAAACTTCCCGGTCACGTACTGCTCGGTCCGATCGTCGTCGGGGTTGGTGAAGACCCGATCGGTGGGACCAACCTCGACCAGCTCTCCACTCAGCATGAACACGGTCGTGTCGGCAACCCGCGCCGCCTGTTGCATGTTGTGGGTGACGATCACGATCGTCACCCGCTCCTTCAGCTCGCCGATCAACTCCTCGATCCGCAGCGTTGCGACCGGGTCGAGCGCCGAGCAGGGCTCGTCCATCAGCAAGACCTCGGGGTCGACCGCAAGCGCCCGCGCGATGCAGAGACGCTGCTGTTGTCCGCCGGAGAGGCTGACGCCGGGTGCCTTGAGGCGATCCTTGACCTCCTCCCAGAGGCCCGCGCCGACGAGGGCTTCGCGGCCACGGTCCTCCAGCTCGCTGCGCGAGGCGCCGGTCAGGCGCAGACCGGCAGTCACGTTGTCGAAGACCGACATCGTCGGAAACGGGTTGGGCTTCTGGAAGACCATCCCGACGGCGCGTCGCACGGCGACGATGTCGATCTGCGGGTCATAGAGATCGAGGCCGTCGAGCAGGACCTTGCCCTCCGATCGTGCTCCGGCAATCTCCTCGTGCATGCGGTTGATGCAGCGCACCATCGTCGACTTGCCACAACCGGACGGGCCGATGATCGCCGTCACCTTGGCCGAGTCGAAGTCGAGACTGAGGTCGCGAACGGCGTGATTGGACCCGTAGTAAGCGTTGAGGCTCTGCAGCTCGACGTGGCCGATCTCCCGGCTTCGCCTCTGCTGCTTTGCGGCAGGCTCGCCGACCGCCGAGACCATCGGGGGCGACTGGTCGGGTCCGGTCCTGGGGTCTGCTTGGGGCTCTGGATTCTGCTCGGTCATGATCGGGCTCTCGGTCGGGTCTCTGCTGTCCATCCTAGGACTCCTCGGGTGGGGGTCGAGTGGCGGGCTCAAGCTCCCATTCGCTTGCGTGAACGGGCGTAGAAGGCACGGGCGATGATGTTGAGGACGAGCACGAAGGCGATCAAGACCAGTGCCGCCGCCCAAGCCTGGGTGTGCGCCTCCGGACTGGGCGACTCGGAGGCTTGGAAGATGAAGATCGGGATCGAGGCGAGGGCTTCGCTCGGTTCGGTGAGGACCCGGGGGGCGAAGATCGAGGAAAGCAGGATCAAGGGTGCCGTCTCCCCCGCCACCCGGGCGACCGCGAGCAGAGCGCCGGTCAGTAGGCCGCCGGCGGCGGTCGGCAACGTGACCCGCACGGTAGCGCGCCAGGGGGCGATGCCGAGGGCATGGGCGGCCTCCTTAAGGGTGGCCGGAACCAGGCTCAGAACCTCCTGCGCGGTGCGGGCGACGATCGGCAGCATGATGATCGCCAGCGCCACCGACGCGGCGAAGCCACTCTGCTGCTTGCCGGCCACCAGGAGCCCGTAGACGAAGATCCCGGTGATGATCGTCGGCACGCCGTTGAGCACGTCGAGGGCGAAACGGATCGGGTGGGCGATCCGCTCGGGGGCAAACTCAGTCGTGTAGATGGCGACCAGCAGGCCCACCGGGATCGCCATCAGGGCTGCGAGTCCGACCATGATCCCGGTGCCGACGATCGCGTTGGAGATTCCCCCGCCCGGTTCGTTGAAAAGTGCCGTGGGCGTAGTCAGGAAGTGGAAGCTCAACGCCTCCACGCCTTTGAGAAGAACCGAGCCGACCACGATCACAAGCACGGCGACCGCAAGTAAAGCGGCGACGGTTGAGGCGGCCCCTACCAAGGCGCTGAAGCGTTTGCGGCGCTTTAGATTGCCGCGATCGAGCAGTAGCGCGTGACCGCCGCCGGCGCTCACAGAGCCTCCGCCTCGGTCGGGGTGACGTCGATGTCCTTTAGCGTGCCCCGCTGGACGATCACGCGGGCGATCACGTTGACGATCACCGCGAACACCAGCAGGATCAACCCCAGGTAGGCGAGCGAGGACTTGAACAGCTCTCCCGGCGCACCCTGGAACTGCGACGCGATCTGAGCCGCCAGCGTGCCGCCGGTGTGGAAGAGGGAGACCTCGATCCCGGTGGCGCCACCGATCACCTGGGCAACTGCAATTGCCTCGCCAATCGCCCGTCCGAGGCCAAGGATGACGGCGCCGACGATGCCGGCGCGCGAGTAGGGCAACACCACCTGCCTGAGCATCTCCCAGCGGGTCGCGCCGAGCGCGTAAGAGCCCTCCTTCAGCTCGCCCGGCACGGTCTCGAAGACCTCGCGGGTGACGCTGGTGATTATCGGCGTGGTCATGATCGTAAGGATCAGGGCGGCGGTCAGGTAGCCGAAGGCAGAGGGATCGCCACTGAAGATCGGCAAGAAGCCGAGCACGCTCTGCAGCGCCGGCTCGATCGTGTCGTGCATGAAGGGCCCGAGGACGAGGATCCCCCAGAGCCCGAGGATGACAGTGGGGATCGCGGCGAGCATGTCGACCAGGGTCGCTACGGGGCGGCGCAGCCGCGGCGGTGCCAGCTCGGTCAGGTAGATCGAGATCGCGATCGAGAGTGGCGCCGCAAGAAGCAGCGCGATCGCCGAGGTCACCACCGTCCCGTAGAGGAACGGCGCCGCGCCGAAGCTGTTGGTGACCGGATTCCAGTCGTTGGTGGTGACGAAGCCGAGTCCGAACTCGGAGATCGCCGGACTCGAGAGGTCGACTACCTCATAGACGATCCCAACGATGACGAGCACGACCAGCGCTGCCGCGAGGCCGGAGAGGCCTCGCAGCAGCGGGTCCCCGATTCGATCTGCGCGGTTGCGCCGGGCCCTTAGAACGGGGTTCTTGAGGGCGCCGGCCTCCACCTATCTCAACCGCCGATCTTGGCAATCGCCTTCTTGCCAGCAGCGATTACCTGCTTTGGCAGCGGCGCGAAGTCGAGGTCGGGGCCGTATTCCTGACCCGGGCCGATCGCGTAGGTGATGAACTTCTTCAGCGCATCCGCCTTTTCGCTTTCAAGCGGCACGATCACGTAGGTGTAGGTCGAGATCGGGTACGCGTTCTTGGCCGAGCTCGGTAGGTCGGCAAGCGAGATTTCGTTGTTCGGCCCGATCTTGCTCACGGCGTCCGCCGCAGCTTCGACGCTTTCCACTCCCGGTTCCGGGAAGTTCCCGGCGGAGTTTTCGATCAACGGCATGCTGAGTTCGTTGGAGAGCGCGTAGGCGAGCCCGACGTAGCCAATCGCGCCGTCGGTCTGGGAGATCGCCGCCGAGACTCCGTCGTTCTTTTCGGCGCCGACGCCGGTCGGGAACTTGACCGTCGTCGAAGTGCCCACCTTCGACTTGAAGTCGGGGCTGACCGTCGAGAGGTAGTTGGTGAACGCGTAGGTATCGCCGCTGCCGTCGCTGCGGTAGACGGGCGTGATCTTGGTGCTCGGCAGGCTGGCGCCCGGGTTGAGCTTGGCGATCGCCGGATCGTCCCACTGGGTGATGTTGCCGAGGTAGATGTCGGCCAGGACTTCGCCGCTCAGTTTCAGGTTGCTGGGCGCGCCACTGACGTTGTAGGCGGGGACGGTGCCGCTCAGCGCCCACGGAATCTGCTCGACGCCGTCGGCTTCTTCGAACTGTTCTTCGGTCAGCGGCGCATCAGAGGCGCCGAAGTCGACCGTGCGCGAGGTGATCTGGTCGATCCCCCCACCGCTGCCGATTGCACCGTAGGTGACCGTTTCTTCGCTCTTGCTCGCGTAGTCGGACTGCCATTTCGACATCAGCGGAGCCACCAGCGTGCTGCCGGCGCCGACTAGGGGCGAGCCGGATGAGCCGCTGCTGCTGTCTGAGGACGAGCTGCCGCAGGCGGCCACGCCGATCGCGAGGGCCAGCGCCACGCCGACGCTGAGAAATCTCCTGGTCACGCGTTTCTCCTTAGTTCGAAGGGCATTCAAGGCCACACTCTCAGCGGCCTGACGACAGCTTGTTGCCTGCCCGTAACGAAGATGTGAAAAGGATGTAAAGAGCCGGAAGGAGCGGTCAGACGGCCGTAAAGGCGTCCGAAACCGGCGCCGGATCGATGTCCGGCTGCCCCTCCGGAGCCGAAGGAGCAATGGCGGCGGTGCCGTCGGCGGGCTCCGGGTCGAAGCGATAGCCGACGCCGAAATGGGTGTGGATATAGCTCCAGCCGGGCGAGAGCTTCTCCAGCTTCTGGCGCAGCTTGCGAATGAAGACGTCAACCGAGCGATCGCCGTGGGCCATCGCATAACCCCAGACGCGCTGGTAGATCGCCTCGCGCTCGAGCACCTGCCCGGGAGAATCGGCGAGCAGCTGCAGCAGCTCGAACTCGCGCCGGGTGAGGTCGAGGCTTACTTCACCGACGTAGGCCTGGAAGCGATCGGCGCGGATCTCGAGCTCACCGGCGACGACAGGACCTGCTTCAACCTGCGGGCGAGAACGGCGGCGGCGGCGCGAGACCGCTTCAAGTCGGGCAATCGCCTCTTCGGGGTGGCAGGGCTTGGTGATCCAGTCATCGATCCCGAGCCGCAGTCCGCGCACACGCTGGGCAACCGTCGAGCGGCTGGTGCAGACGACGACGCCGAGGTCCGGCAACATCCCGCAGACGCGCTCGAGATACGCCCAGGCTTCTTCGCCGAGGACGGTTGGGTCGACCAACAACGCGTTCAGCTTCATCGCCACCAACTCCTCCGGCGGAATCGCCCCGGCGAGCGTGCGCTGTTGCCAACCGGCAACTTCGGTGCGCTTCGCCAACACGGTCACGAAACCGCTGTCGTCGTCGATAACCGCGAGCCTGATGGTTTGCTGCTGGTTCACCGGCCGGGTGATTGTATGCGCCCGCGACGGCGGAGGTACCGATGAAATACCTGCTTTCACAGGATTTTCACAGGTCAAAAGTCGTAATTTGCGCGAACGACGCCTGCGCAGCCCCTTGCCGCTTATCGGAATATTCACCCATAGCCGTGGATCGATGGCCAATATCGACCTCACGAGACTCCTCTCTCGTCGCAAACGGCCCGCCTGCCCCGGGCCGTTTGCCTTTCCCGGAGGTGTCGCTAAAAGGTGGCGGGCCGCAGGCCGGTGGCGATGATCAGCAGCACCGCGATCCCGACCGCGAAGCGGTAATAGACGAACGGCGCGTAGGAGGTCGTACGTAGGAGGCGGAGCAGGAAGGCGATCGCCAGGTAGCCAGAGATCGCTGCCGCGAGGGTGCCGACGATCATTGGCCCGGCGACGCCGCTGGGTAGGCCTTCGTGGATCGCGCTCGCCGCCTTGAAGACCGTGGCGCCGGCGACGATCGGGATCAAAAGCAAGAAAGAGAAGCGTGCGGCGGCGTCGCGGTCGAGCCCGAGATAACGGGCCGCAGTGATCGTGATTCCCGAGCGCGAGGTGCCGGGGGCGAGCGCCAACACCTGAGCGAGGCCGATGTAGAGACCGTCCTTGACCGTGGACTCCTCCAGGCTCTTGCGCTGCGGCAAACGGTCGGCCCAGAGCAGCAAAGCACCAAAAACCATCAGCTGGATCGCGATCATCCACGGCTCGCCGAGGTGGTCTTCGATGAAGCTGGCGGCGATACCGCCGGCGATTACCGCCGGGACCGTGCCAACCGCAATCGCCACGGCCAGCCGCTGATCTGGACTCTCAATCGCCCGCGCCCGCACGGCCGCAATGAAACTGCGGACGAGCTGTACGACCTCGTGACGAAAGTAGACGATCGCCGCGACCAGGGTGCCGGCGTGCAGCGCCACGTCGAAGGTCTTGTTGAAGTGCGGGTGGTTGATCAGGAACGTGTAGTCCTGCAGCCAGGGGACCAGGATCAGGTGCCCTGAGGAGGAGATCGGCAGGAACTCGGTAAGCCCCTGGACGATCCCCAGCAGCAAGGCCTCTAGCTCGGACATTGGCCGGGCATCCTATGAGAGGGCGTAAAGGGAAGATGAAAGCGCCGCCAAGCCGCCGTCTCGGTGCGCTAGATTGCCGGGCGTGAGCTTGCCAACCCGTCGCCACCGAATCGTCGCCGCGATGCTTGCGGCGCTGACGATGCTGTTGGTCGCGGTGCCCGCCGCCCTGGCGGATAACGGCGTCGGCCTAGCCGGGCCGACCACCGATAAGACCGTGACCTTCTTCTGCTTTGGCGTGATCGCCTTCTTCGCCATCTTGGTCATCGTTCTCTCCCTGCTCCAAGGCCGGCTGGAGAAGCGCAAGGAAAGGCGCAAGCACACCCTAGATCGCCTCGGCTAGTCAAGGCGAAAGCCGGTCAGCAGGCGTTTCTCGGTCTCGCCCTCAATCTTCGCTGCGACTTCTATGCGGCCCGCCAGAGGGGTATCGCGAATCTTGGTCGCGAGCAAATCGTCGACTTGGAAGATGCCGGCTGAGTTGTTGAGCTCGATCTCAATCCGCACTGGACGCTCCTCTCCGGCTTCGATCCGCACCTCGTCGACCGCTGCCGCCGAAATCGAGTGGATCCCCTCCTGGCCGGCCTCGAGCGGGATTCGGGTGCGGCCCTGAGCCATGTCGAGCGCATCGGCGACGCGGACCACGCCCGCCTCAAGCGTGTAGGGCTCACCGCGGCGGCGGTGACCGATGATCGCGTGCAAGATCTCCGCAGCGACGATCGTCCGTTTCGGCTCCTTGTAGGGGCCGCTCAACAACCGCTCCAGGGCGCCGTTGGCCAAGAAGAGGCTGTACTCCTCATGGTCGGCACGGTGGATCGACATACCAACGTCGTGCAGCAAGGCGCCACCTGCCACCACCACCTCGGCATCGCGCGCCGACATCCCGTGGTCGGCCACCATGGCCGGCTCGACGCCGGCCTTGACCAGCAACCGCAGTAAACGCAGTGAGATGTTGAGCACGATCTGGGTGTGGACCCAAGAGTGATCCGACATCCCCAGCCGTTCGGCGTGGACCTGGGCCATGTACCACCAAGCCCGCACCTGCTGATCGCCGTTGACCGCATCGAGAAACTGCTCCAGCTTCCGATTTCCCCGCGTCGGAGCTCGGACCTTCGCCTCGGCAATCGCCTCCTCTGGGGGCTTGCGACTCGGTCCGCCCGGGTCAGGAGCTGGAACAGCATCGTCGTTCATGCGGTCATCGTAAGAAGAGGACCGGGCGTCCCCGGTCCTCTTCCCCAGATGTAGCTAGCCGCAGACAGGCCAGGGGCTGGAGCCGGACTGGGCGTAGAGAAGAGCTGCCCTGTAGTCCTGCTCTTCCTCAGAGGCCGCTGCTGGGTCGCCCGAGCCACCCACCGATTCCCAGGTGCCGTAGTCGAACTGGTACTTGCCTCGATAGCTGCCGTCAGAGGAGACCGCCGACGCGTTGCCGCCCGACTCGCAGGCGCCGATCGAATCGAGGGTTGCCTGCGAGACGCCACCGGGGAGACTTGCGAAAGCCTCCTTGCGCTCGCGGCGCAGCCGGGCTTGACGGGCTATCCGCATCCGATGAACGGTGAGGCGAATCGTCCGGTGGAAGCTCTCCACCGGCCCGGTCAGCGCTGCGACCCCCACCGGCTCCGCATTGGCGAGGCCGATCCGCTGCGACTCGCTGCTATTACCGGTGGCTGCGAGTGCAACCGTCGGCAGCACCAAAGCGATCAAGAGGATGGGTATGAGATATGTGCGTGTGAAATATGTGCGTTTTGTAAGCAAGCGCGGAACCGTGGCGTGGTTCCAAGCGCCGTAAGGTGATCGCGCTCACAGAGCTCACACAGTGCGTGCTGATTTGCACGACCTCAGGCACAAATCGCAAATTCCGAATTGAATAGCTGAACACGATCCTGCGCTTCAAGCGCGATTATTCCCCCATCGACAGCCCACCCCTCACCTCGCGACTGCTCCTCGCCTGCCCCGACAGACCCGGGCTGATCGCCGCCGTCAGCGGCTTCCTTGCCGATGCCGGGCGCAACATCCTCGACGCCGATCAGCACTCAAGCCGTGAGGGCCGCTTCTTCATGCGGATGGCCTTCGATCCGGCGCCAGAGGAGGAGCGGGAGGAGCTCTACCGCCGCTTCACGGAGGAACTCGCCGAGCCGCTGCAGATGGAGCACCGCTTCGCCGAGTCGAGCGAGCGCAAGCGAGTGGCGATCATGGTCTCGCGCGAAGACCACTGCCTTTCCGATCTGCTCTGGCGCTGGCGCAGCGGCGAGCTTGGCGCCGAGGTCGTCGCGGTTATCTCCAATCACCCCGACCACGCCGACCAAGTTGGCTCTCTCGGCCTCCCCTTTCACCACGTGCCGATCGGCAACGACGACAAAGAGGGATCGGAGGAGCGGGTGCTGGAGCTACTCAGCGGCGAGATCGACCTACTCGTCCTCGCCCGCTACATGCAGATCCTCTCGGCGAACTTCCTGCGCCAGATCGAGGTGCCGGCGATCAACATCCACCACAGTTTCCTACCGGCCTTTGTCGGCGCCGACCCCTACGCCCGCGCCCACGAGCGCGGCGTCAAGCTGATCGGCGCCACCGCCCACTACGTCACCGAGGAGCTCGACGCGGGTCCGATCATCGACCAGGACGTAACCCGGGTCAGCCATCGCGACGAGATCGATGATCTGAAGCGGATCGGTCGCGATATCGAGCGCCTCGTCCTTTCCCGCGCGGTCATGGCGCACCTCGATGATCGTGTCTTGCTCGACGGCGCCCGCACGATCGTCTTCTGACGCTCTATCGCCGTGCTGTCCCCAGCAGTTCGCGCAGGATTTGCTCAATGACATGTATATGAAATGCTAAGCTAGGCGTGGTTGTGGGTAAATTTTCCTATATGAAAAGGTAAGAAATGGAGTTTTGGATAAAGTCAGTCGGGGCGGCGCGAGCGCCACTGCGCGACCAATGGTTGCGCGAGGAGGCCACCGTCGAGGGCGGCCTGGCTGCCTCTCCGCGGCTGGCCGAGCGGGTGCACTTTCCCCACAGCAAGCGCCCAATCGGAATCTCCGTCGGGGACTACTTTCTGCTTTACGGCGTCACCGCGATCGGCGGACGGATCATCGGCGCGGGCATCTTCCGCTCGACCTTCTACGAGGACGACGGCTCAAGCGAGAAAGGTCTCCGCAGCGCCGAGGACCTCGCCGCTTGGCCGTGGCGAATCGACATCGAGATGCTGCTCTCGCTCTGGCACGCCCAGCGCGGTCCGACGATCGACGCGATCGACGTCCCGGGGACGACGATGCGACGCCGATCCCACCTACGTCTGAAGGAAGAGCAGTACCTGGCTGGGATCGAGGCGCTTGCCGCGTCGGCCCGGCCTGCTTAGCCACTCGAGGGGCGCGCTCGTTCCAAGCCATGAGCGGCGTCGACTGGCTGACCAGCCAGTTTTTTGTAGGATGGAGAAGTGACGGAGCAGGCGACGCTTTCACGCCCGACCGCGCTGAGCTCGGCCCCGTTTCCACCCGAATCCAGGTTGCCGGCCATCGCACAGGCGATCCGTTACGTGCGCGCGCCGCTCGGCTTCCTCACCGAGCTCCAGCGCCGCTACGGCGACATTTTCTCGGTCTCCTTCCCGTACTTTGGCAAGGTCGTCTACGTCGCTGACCCGGCGCTTGTCAAAGCGGTCTTCACCGGCTCTCCCGAGCAGTTCCACGCCGGCGAGGCGAACGCGACGGTCTTGGAGCCAGCACTGGGCCCAAACTCGGTCCTCACCCTCGACGACGCTCCACATATGCAGCAGCGCAAGCTGCTGCTGCCGCCCTTTCACGGCGAACGGATCCAGCGCTACGGCGAGCTGATGCGCGAAGTCTCCCTGCAAGAGATGGAGAGCTGGCCGGTCGGCGAACCGTTTTCGCTGCGCCCACACACCCAGCGGATCACCCTCGCGGTAATCATGCGCGCGGTCTTCGGCGTCCACGACGAGGAACGCTTGGCTCGCTTTGGGGCTCTGATCGAGTCCTTTGCCAGCCGGGTCAACGCGATCACGGCCTTCCCGATGCTACGCCGCAACCTTGGCCGCTGGAGCCCCTGGCCGCGCTTTCTGCGCGCCCGCGAAGCACTCGACGAGTTCATCTACGAGGAGATCGCCCTGCGTCGAGCCGAGGTCGAGTCGGGCGACGAAGCGCACGATGACGTGCTCTCACTGCTGCTCGCCGCCCGCCACGACGACGGCAGCCCGATGAGCGACGAAGAGCTGCGCGACGAGCTGGTGACGGTACTCGGCGCCGGGCACGAGACGACGGCGACGGCGCTCGCCTGGGCGATGGAGCGACTACTGCGGACGCCGCGGGCGCTGCAAGCGTTGCGCGAGTCGATCGCGGCCGGGAGGGACGATTACCTCGACGCGACGATCAAGGAGACGCTGCGCGCGCGGCCGGTCATCGTCGACGTAGCGCGCAAGCTAACCGCGGCGGCGAGCATCGGTGGCTACGAGCTTCCCGCCGGCACCTTCGTCATGCCGGCGATCGCCGCGATGCACTACCGCGAGGACCTCTTCCCGAATCCGGATGAGTTCCGCCCCGAGCGCTTCCTCGACGGCAAGCCCGATACCTACGTCTGGATTCCCTTCGGCGGCGGCGTGCGGCGCTGCATCGGCGCTGCTTTCGCCGAATACGAGATGCGGATCGTCCTGCGGGCGATCCTCGAGCGGGCCGAGCTCAGCGCCCCCGACCCGGAGCCGGAAAAGGTCAAGGTCCGAAACATCACCCTCGCCCCCGGCAAGGGAACCGTGGTCAGGCTCGATCGGCCGCTGCGCTAGCGCTCGCGACCTCCGCTTCGGCAGCCTCCCACTGCGCGTAGAGCTCGGCGACCGTGCCCTTTGCTGCGGCATGCCGCTTTTCGGCTCGTTCGACCCGTCCCGGGCTCGACCAAGCCTGCGGGTCGGCGAGCTCCTCCTCAAGCTCGCGCAGCTCGATCTCCGCTTGCTCGATCCGCTCGGCGAGCCGACCCGCCTTTCGCGCCGCCTTCTTCGCCTCGCGCCCGCTGTTGCGGTTGGCGGCGCCGCGCTGCGGTTTGGTCGCCCGCACAGGCGCATCCGCGACCGCTTCGCGTTCGTCGCGCTCGCGCTGGTAAGTCGCCCAACCGGTTGAGTAGCTACGCAGCTCACCGCTCTCGCAGACGAGCGTGCGGCTGCCAACCGCCTCCAGCAGAGCCCGGTCGTGGGAAACTAGAACCACTGCCCCCTCGAAGGCAAGCAGCGCGTCCTCGAGTGCCTCGCGGCTCTCGATATCGAGATGGTTGGTCGGCTCGTCGAGGATCAGCACGTTGGCCCCGGAGGCAACTAGGATCGCCAGCGAGAGCCGCCGCTGCTCGCCACCGGAAATGTCGCTGAGCTGCTTCTGGGCATCGGCACCAGAAAAAAGGAATCCGCCGAGCAGGTCGCGTGCCTTCTGGCCGCTGAGGCCGGTCTGGCGCTGCGCCGCATCGAGCACGGTCCCTTCCCCCGACGCCGTGTCTGCGTGTTGGGACAAGTAGCCGACCTTGACGTTGTGGCCGAGCCGCACCGAACCGGCAGCGGGCTCACGTCGGCCGGCGAGCGTCTCGATCAGCGTCGTCTTGCCGGCGCCGTTGGGGCCAATGAGAACAACGTGTTCGCCGCGCTCGACTTCCAACCGGGCGTCGGCGAGCAACGTGCGCCCCGGCACCTCGATCGTAGCCCCGACGAGCTTCAGCACCACCCGCCCCGGCCGCTCTGGCTGGACGAAGGAGAAGCGCAGGTTGCGACGGTCGCGCTGCTCGGCCTCGACTCCGTCGCGCTTGATCTTGTCGATCTGTTTCAGTCGCGACTGCGCCTGGCGGGCCTTGGTCGCCTTGTAGCGGAAGCGCTCGACAAAACGCTCCATGCGCTCGATCTCGGCCTGCTGGCGCTCGATCGCCTTGCCGAGGGCGATCTCGCGCGCGGCCTGCTCCTTGCGCCAGGCGTGCCAGGGCCCGGCGAAGAAGCGCGCCCGCTTCGCCTCCAGCTCCAATACCGACGTGCCGACCGCCTCCAGGAACCAGCGGTCGTGGGCGACGAGGACGACGGCGGCATCGAGATCGCGTAGATAGCGCTCCAGCCACTCCAGCGAGGGAATGTCTAGATGGTTGGTCGGCTCGTCAAGCAACAGCAGGTCGGGGCGGGTCGCCAACGCCCGGGCCAGGGAAGCTCGGGTCAGCTCGCCGCCGGAGAAGGTCGAGAGCGAGCGCTCAATCTCCTCGCCGCCGAAGCCGAGTCCACGCAGGACTGCGAGGACGCCGTCGCGCCAGCGGTATCCGCCGCCGTGATCGAGCCGCTGCTGGGCGGCGGCGTAGGCGTTCAAGGTCTCCTCGCCGGTCTCGCCGCTCGACATGGCCGCCTCGAGGCGCTCCAGCTCGGCCTCCGTCGCCAGCATCTCGGCCCGCCCCGAGAAGATGTACTCGCCGAGCGAGATGGCTGTCTCGCGCGGCGGACGCTGATCGTGCAGGGCGACGCGCGCCCCTTTCTGCAGGACGAGGCTGCCCGCGTCGGGAGTGCGCTCGCCCGCCAGCATGCGCAGCAGGGTCGACTTGCCGGCGCCGTTGCGGCCGGAGAGCGTCATCCGCTCACGCGGCTCAAGCTTGAAGGAGACGCCTTCGAACAGCAGCTTGCCGCCCATGTGGACGTCGAGAGAGGTTGCGGTGGCGATCGCCATCCGCGTCTACGTTACGAGAGTCGGGCTGGAGCCCACCCCGGCAGGGCTTTCACTTCTCTACGTGAGCAGGGTGATGACGCCGCGGGCGATCATTAGGAGGCCTAGGGTTGCGGCGACTCGTATGCCCCAGATGCGGCCGCGTTCGCTGAGCTTGTGCTTGAAGCGCTCGATCGCCTTTGGGGTCCAGTCTGGGGCAAAGGTGTAGGCGAGCAGCGGGACCTCCAGCAGCATCAGCATGATCGCATTGAAGGCGACCACGACGAGGACCGTGGCCGGATCAGCGAGATTCTCGTCGGAGATCCGGTACAGGGCAGTGATGTAGGTAGCGCCCGGCAAGGTGAGGAGGGCGCCGACGACGAAGGTGGTGCGCGCCGAGCCCCGGCCAAGCGCCTGCTGCCAGCGTGGTGGTCCCGCATTGTCCTTGCCCTTTGCCGCTTTGCGCTCGCGCCGCCGCTCAACCAGCTTCTGATCGCGCCCCGTATGAAGCATGAAGGCGATCACAAGCGCCAGACAGCCGAGGATGATGTCCTCGCCGGGCCCGAGCGTCACCTGCGTCGTCTCCGTCAGGCCGGCATGGCGCAGGCTGAAGACGATGACGAGGCCGAGCGTAATGCTGGTCATCGCGGCGCCGCATAGGTAGCCGAGCAGCAGCCGCTTCGGGTGCGGCATCAGCAGCATCACCGTCGTCGCCGCGAGCAGGGTCGGATAGAGCGCAGCAAGGAATGCGAGAAAGAAGACGTCGCCCACGGGGATGAACCTACTGGGCTGACACGCGTAACCTCAAGCGATGGACCGCGAGGGGCTGAGAGCCACCCAGGCGCCGCTGAAGGAGCGCTACGAGCAGGAGCCCGAGGCCGCCCTGGTCACGCTGAAGGCGAGCGGCAGCCTTGGCGAGGGCGTGTCCTGCTCGGTCGACACCGGGCGGGCGCTTGCCGAGGCCGGCCTGCACCCTGCCTCCGGCGGCGACGGCACGCTGCTCTGCTCAGGCGACATGCTGCTCGAGGCGTTGGTCGCCTGCGCCGGGGTGACGCTGCGCGCGGTCGCGACCTCGCTCGGGATCGCGGTCGAGTCGGGCACGGTCCGCGCCGAAGGCGAGCTCGACTTCCGCGGCACGCTCGCGGTCGACCGCGAGGCGCCAGTCGGCTTCCGGGCGATCCGTCTCAGCTTCGACCTCGACGCCGACGCCGATGAGGAGCAGCTGGCGACCCTGATGAAGCTGACCGAGCGCTACTGCGTCGTCTTCCAGACCCTGTCGACCCCACCCGAGCTGTCGGCCACGGTCCGGGCCGGATAGCCCAACACCCTCGGATGGCGCGGCCACGATCCGCACCGCTTCGGCATATCGCCGAACTGGTGAAGGCAGGAGCGAGGCGGCGCTCGTCGGAGCGCGACGACGGGCAAGCACTGCGCGAGCTGGAGTGTCGGCCACTGGGGTTGCCAAGCGGCCTCGAGGTCGAGTGGCTAGGCGTCTCCGGCTATCGGCTGACCTACGAGGGCCGGACGCTCTTCGTCGACCCCTACCTCTCCCGCGTCCCGTTCCGGGACCTAGTCCGTCGCCGCCCGACCCTGCCGGACCCGGAGGCGCTCGACCGCTTCGCCGGCGCAGCGGGCAAGGTTGTCGGGGTGCTGGTCGGCCATACCCATTTCGACCACGCCGTCGACGCTCCGGCTATCGCCCGCCGCTTCGGCTGCGAGGCGTACGGGTCGGACTCGCTCCTCAACCTGATGGCACTCCACAACCTCGCCGAGCGCGCGGTCGTGGTCGAGCCGTACCGCGCCTACGAGCTGGGTCCGTTCGTCGTCCGCTTCACGCCCAGCGTCCACTCGAAGCTGCTGCTCGGCCTCGCCGTCCCCTATGACGGAGAACTCACCTGCGAGCACCTCGACTCGCTCTCGCCGAGCGCCTACCGCTGCGGACAGGTCTGGGGCATCTCGATCGAGGTGGCGGGGCTGAGCTTCTACCACCAGGGCAGCGCCAATCTGATCGACGAGGCCGTGAGGGAGCGCGGCGTGGACGTGTTCCTCGCCGGCATCGCCGGACGCAACTTCACCAGCGATTATTGGCAGCGGATCCTTCCCCTCCTCGATCCTCGTGTCGTCGTACCTACTCACTACGACAACTTCTTCCGCCCCCTGGGCCAGCAATTGGAGTTCGTCTCCAACGTCCAGCTCTCTGAGCTGCCTGCGGAGATCGGCGCGGTAAGCGGCGACATAGAGATCGCCGCCCTCCCCCGCTCCGACGCGTAGCTCAGGCAGCGAGGTGCCTGGCGGCGATCTGATCGATCGTGCCCTTGGTCCTGATCGTCATCGGGCCAAGGGCGGCTGCCAGCGCTTTCAGGTCCAGCTCGGAATCCGACATGCCGCCGTCGGGGAGCCAGTAAAGCTCGCGAGCCTCGATCGCAAGGCGGTCGGCGTCAGTCGAGAGGGCCAGCGCCTTCTTCGCGGCCGCCGCCGAGGGCTTCGTGACGAGCAGGGCGATCTGGAGCTTGCCCCGCGAGGCCGCCACCTGCTTAGCGTCAAAGGGCTCCTGCGCCGCGATCGCCGACAACTCGGCCGCGGTGCGCAGGAAGACCGGCACCTCGTAGCCGAGCGCGTCGGCGAGGCCGGCTTCGAAGCGCAAGGTCAGCTTCGCGGGCGACTCTCCGTCGCAGGCAAAGATCACGTTGCCGCTGGCCCGGAAGGTGGCCACGTCCTCGCAGCCGAGCGCCTCAAAATGCGAGCGCAGCTCGTCGTTGGTTATCCGCCGCCCACCCAGGTTCATCCCACGCAGAAAGGCGACGTAGCGATTCATGGTTGCAGCGTAGAAGGGATCCGCCGCCCCAGACACTGTGAGATGTTCTGTCTGCAGTAAGTCGTAAGCTGCCATTGTGACTCGATTTGCCAGAGCATTAGCGAATCAGGAAGACTCTGGCTCTCTACGTCTTTCCTGGTTGGCGGGTCTACTAGAGGGCGAGGGGACATTCCTGTGCCCTCCCCCGTCAATGCCCAATTGTCCGATTGTCTCGTGTCGCATGACCGACCGCGACGTGGTGGAGCGTGTCGCGCAGCTGTTTGGCACGGCAGTCATGGCGATCGACAAGGGTCGATATCGCACCGAGTTTGCCGCGACGTTTAAGGGAGAACGAGCGGTGACTTTCATGGCCGACATCAGGCCCTTGATGGGTATGAGGCGCCAACAATCGATAGACGCTGCATTCGGCAGCTATCGCCCACGGGTTCGGAAGCTCAATTTTGAGATTGCCGAGGAAATCCGCCGACGAGCGTCCATGGGAGAGTCGGTGGCCTCACTTGCCGTGAAATACGGAGTCGCCAGACAGACGATTTATCCGATATTGAAAGATCAGATTTATCGGGCTCCACCATCTCGGCCATGGAGGACTTCCGACCTGGAGTTGCCGAGAGTCGATACACCGCCTTGGATGTCGCCGGCGGAGCTACATTGGCTTGCTGGCTGGCTCGAGGGAGAGGGGAGCTTCGTGGCTCCCCCTCCATCAAAGCCCCGCTGTCCTCGAATCTCGGCCCAGGCGAGAGACAAAGACGTGGTCCGTACAGCCGCGCGACTCATGCAAGTAAAGCCGGGGCTTGAAAAAGCGCGCAGACCTCACTGGTCCTCGATATGGCGCGTCCTCCTCCAAGGCCGCCGAGCCACGGCGCTGAGGCTTGCTCTTGCTCCCCTCCTTGGTGAAAGGAGAAGGGCGCAAATTCAATGTGCAATCACCGCTGCTGTCGAAGCGACCGAACGCCGAGCAGCTACATCAATTGAAAATCCCTGATTAATGGAGGCGGCCGGAATTGAACCGGCGTCTCTGGACGTAGTGCGAAGGCTTCTACAGGTATAGCCGGCGCTTTATTCTCGGCTCCCGGGGTCCGCGCCGGCGGGCACTGCGGGAGACAAAGCCCTCTTAGATTTCCCCTGGCGGACGGGGCGATCCGCCTGGGTAAGCCCGCAATTGAAGCCGGTGCCCCCCTCCGCGGGCGGGAGAGGGCCGACTCTCACTCACCTAGATCTAACTAGGCAGCGAGGGCGAACTCATGGTCCGCACGTATTGGTTGGTGCCGGGGTTTAACGAGGCCTCCGGCAACCTCGACCTGCAACCGTTCGCACGGATCGACCAGATCGAAGCCTGTCGCCCCCGTGCTATGTGACATCGATTGTACGGTGCCGGGGTAGGGATGCCCAAATGAGCGAGAAAGAATTCGACGCGATCGTGATCGGCGCCGGCGCGCCCGGCGAGGTCTGCGCGGGTCGGCTGGCCGACGGCGGACTCTCCGTGGCAATCATCGAGAGCCACCTGGTCGGCGGCGAGTGCTCCTACTACGCCTGCATGCCTTCGAAGGCGTTGCTGCGCCCCGGCGAGTTGCTGGCAGAGGCGCGCCGGGTGCCTGGAGTCGCGGCCGCGGTCAGCGGTGACCTCGATCCGCGGGCGGTCCTCGACCGCCGCGACGAGGTGATCCACGACCTCGACGACTCGGGGCAACTTCCCTGGCTGGAGGAGCGCGGCATCGAGCTGTTTCGCGGCGAAGGAAGACTGAATGGCGAGCGCCGTGTCGCCGTCGGCGAGCAAATCCTGATTGCGCGGCGCGCGGTTGTAGTCGCAAATGGCAGCAGCGCCGCAATGCCCCCGATCGACGGGCTCGACTCGGTCCGCACCTGGAACAACCGCGACGCGACGACCTCCAAACGGGTGCCGGAGAGCATGATCGTCCTCGGCGGCGGCCCGGTCGGCTCTGAGCTGGCCCAAGCTTGGTCGACCCTTGGAACCAATGTCACCCTGATCGAGGGCGAGGAGCGTCTACTGCCACGCGAGGAGCCCTTCGCGGGCGAGCAGGTCGCCACCTCCCTCCGCGATTCCTATGGGATCGACGTGCGAACGGGCGTGCTCGCCGAGCGGGTCTCCTCCGGCGGCGCGGGGATCGTGGTCGAGCTGAACGACGGCAGCCGGGCCGAAGCGGAGGAGCTTCTGGTCGCGATCGGTCGCGTCCCACGCACCGAGGGGATCGGCCTCGGATCGGCCGGCATCGAACCAGGTGAGCACGGCTTCCTTGAAACCGACCGCAAGCTCCGCGTCGGCGGACGTGAGTGGCTCTACGCTGTCGGCGACGTCAACGGCCGTTCCCTATTCACCCATATGGGCAAGTACCAGGCCTGGGTCGCCGCCGAGAACATGCTGGGCCGGGACGTCGAGGCAATAGCCGAAGGGATCGGCTCTCCCCGCGTCACCTTCACCGACCCCCAGGTCGCTGCGGTAGGCAAGACGCTTGCCCAGGCCGAAGAGGCGGGCATCGACGCAAAGGCAGTCGACGTCCCAACCGACGGAACGGCAGGTGCAAGCTTTCAAGGCAAAGGCACCGGCGGCACCTCACGTCTTGTCATCGATCAAGCAAACGAGACGATCATCGGCGCAACCTTCAGCGGCTTCGAGACCGCGGACTTCCTACACCCAGCAACGATCGCAATCTCAGCAAAAGTGCCAGTCGACCGACTACGTCACGCGGTGGCCGCCTACCCCACGCGCAGCGAGATCTGGCTCAAGTTACTTGAGGCCTACGGCCTGTAAGAGCCCATCCGGTAGGGGTGGAACGTCTTGTACTTTTTCTGCGGCGACGCTCGCGGACAGCCGGAGACTGTCTTCAGAAAAAGTTAAGTGGAACCCCTGCCGGATGGGCTCTTAGACCCGCGAACGCCGCTTCAAATCTTCCGCAAACTCCCGCGGCAGACCGGGAATCTCGTCCAGTTCGTCGATCGACTGGAAACGCCCGACCCGCTCGCGATGCGCAAGCAGCCGCGTCGCCTGGGTGACCGAAAGCCCCTGACCGCGTAGCTGCTCGAAGCTGACGTTGTTGAGTTCGATCGTCTCACCGCCCTGCTCGGCCGCAGGCGGCGCGGGGTCCGGAGGTGATGGAGGACCAGGTTGAGGTTGTGGCTGTGGCGGAGTGGGCGGCGGCCCCGGCTGGGGCTCAGGCGCAGGCGGTGGTGGCTGCGGGGCTGGCGGTTGTGGAGGCGGCGCCGGCGGTTGTGGCTGGGGTGGTGGCGATGGTTGTGGCGGCAGTCCTCCCACCGCGCCCAACACGGCCTGCTCCGCCTCCATCGCCCGCCGCTCGGCCTCGCGGGCCCGTTCCTCAGCCTGGGCGACACTTGCCTCGATCTCGCGCAGGCGCTGCTGACGCTCGGTCTCCTGCGCTTTCAGCTGCGCGAGGCGCTCCGCTTCAGCCGCGCGCCGTTCCGCCGCCTTAGTCCTCTCCTCGATCTGGCGAAGACGCTCCTGCGCTTCGGCTAGCGAGCGCTCTTGCGCTTCCTGCTCCTGATGTATTCGCTGTTCGGCCGCCTGTAGATCCGGCGAGGCCGCTGCAGGCGACGGCGGCTGCGGTGGTGGTACAGCAGCCATGCTCTGCGTGGTCTGGCCAGTCTCGACTTGGGCCTGTCGAACCTCAGCCTCACGCTGGAGACGCTCGGCCTCCTCAATGCGCCTATCTGCCTCGGCGCGGATCCGCTCCTCCTCGCGCTGAATCTCGGCGACCTTGTCCTGGACGCGCTGTTCGGCGGCAGCGGGGTCGTATCCCCCTTGTGGCGGTGGCCCAGCCGCTGCCCCTGGTGGAGGCGGCACCTGTGGAGGCACGGGTGCTGGTGAAGGCGGAACCGCTGCTGGCGGACCGGGCGGAGGAGGCACGGGCGGCAACGGCGGAGTCTGCATTTGAACCCCCGGCTGACCGGGCAAAGCCTGCTGAGCTACCCCCGCGTTCTCCTGCTCGAACAACGCCCGCTCTTGTGCCGCCCGGGCCGCCGCGAGCTCCCGCTCGGCCTTGGCGGCTTCCTTCTTCGCCCGTCGACCCGAGCGTCCGCCCGCTCCTGCTCCCTGGCGTCGCTCGGTCCGTTTTTTCGTCCGCTCTTCGCGGCGCCGTTTCGCCTCTTCGCTGCGGCGCTTGCGATGTTCGCTACGGGCGGCGCGCTGCTGCTCGCGCGCCAGCTTGCGCTTCTTCTTTGCGCTCTGCGGCTGCGCGGCGGGCGGTGGCGGTGCGGATACGCCGCTTAGCGGCGGGGCGCCGGGAGCCGACGCTTGCCCCGTCGGCGGCGCGGGCGTAGCGGCCGGCGGCGGCTTCTTCTCCTTGTCTTTACTGCGCCGCTGAACGATGCTGATTATCAGCAACAGAAGGAGGACGGCCACCACCAATCCGGCGACGAGGTACTCGACGTGGTCACTAACGAAGTTGGCCAAGATCATGCTGGAGTCGACCATAAACCCGAAGCTACCTCATTCGGCCCTTGAATTCGCGCTCGACCTCGCGACGCACGTCACGGTCCGCGATCTCGCGCCGCCTGTCGCGCCCCTCCTTGCCCGTGGCCAATGCCAACTCGACCTTTGCCCGCGTGCCCTTGAAGTAGATCCGGGTCGGTATCAAGGTCAGGCCGCGCTCCGCGGTTTTGCCGACCAGCCGCTCGATCTCCGCCCGATGCAGAAGCAGCTTGCGCGGCCGCTCCGGCTCATGGTTCTCGCGACTAGCCGGCTCGTAAGGCGGGATGTGGAGGTTGCGCAACCACACCTCGCCATCGTTGATTACGGCGTAGGCGTCGGTCATCTGGGCCTTCCCGGTGCGCAGCGACTTGACCTCGGAGCCGCGCAACACCATCCCGGCCTCGATCCTCTCGAGCCACTCAAATTTGTGCCTGGCGCGGCGATTGGTTGCGACGTCGCCCGAAGCCGGGTCACGCTTCTTCTTGCCCTTCTTAGCCATCCACCGGCTCCAGATCCGCCCGCCCCCGGGCCGCTTCAACGCCGCTCACCTGGACGGATATCGGGTCACCGAGCCGCAGTTTGCGCTTCGACTCCTGGCCGACCAGCGCCGTCTCGCTCTCATCCAGCTCAAAGCGCTCGCTGCCGCCGAGACGACGGGCGGGCAGAAAACCCTCGTAGACGTCGCCAAGCTCACCGCCGAAGCCGATGAAGGCACCAGCGCGGATCAGCCCCGACACCTCACCCTCGAAGACCGGACCTGCATCGGACCCCAAATGGGGGTCCGATGCAGGTCGCGTCAGCGCGCCCCGCTCGCGCAGCTCGCGCTCGAGCAGGAAGGCGGCGCAAATGTCGTCGGCGCTGCGCTCGATCTTCATCGACTCGCGCTCGCGCTCGCTGCAATACGGGGCGATCTCACGTACTTCGGCCGGGCTCGGCGCCACCTCACCCTCTCCCAGGGCTGCCAGCAGAGCGCGGTGAACGACCAGGTCAGGGTAGCGCCGAATCGGCGAGGTGAAATGGCAGTAAGCGGCACTGCCGAGCCCAGCGTGGCCGCTGTTGCGCTCGCTGTATTGAGCTTGTTTGAGGGAACGCAGCACGAGCGATGTATACGCCGCGCGGCCATGCCCGCGTCGAGCCGCCTCCTTCGCCACCAGGCGGCTAGCCTCCGCGGCCAGCCCTGCAGCCTCTGCCGGCGCCGGCGTGCCGCGCAGCGGCGGGGTCGGAATCTTCAGCTGGTGCAACTGCGCAATCAGCCTTTCGATCCGTGGCGGGTCTGGCTTGGCGTGAACCCGGTAGATCGCCGGCACGCGCTTGCGCTCCAGCAGCTGGGCCACCTGCTCATTGGCGAGAATCATCAGCCGCTCGATCAGCTGGTGTGACTCGGTCTGAGCAACGCCGCGCGCCCCGACCACGTTGCCACGAGAGTCGAAGCGGAACTCGGGCTCAAAAGACTCGACATCGAGGCTGGTCGCGCCGCGCTTCTCGCCCAGCGCGGCAGCGGCCTGACGGGCGATCTCCAACGGCTCGGCGACCACCTCGGGCGCTTCGGCGCGGGCGGAGAAAATGACGTCGAGTTCGTCGTAGTCAAGTCGCGCATCGGAGCGGATCCGGCTGCGGTAGAAAGCGGCGCTGCCGGGCTTGCCATTCGGGCCCAGCTCAACCTCCGCCGTCACCGCGAGCCGCTCGACCCCAGGCGCGAGGCTGCACGCGCCCTCGCTCAACGCATGCGGCAGCATCGGCTCGACTGCGCCCGGCGCGTAGGTGCTGTTGGCGCGGCGCAGCGCCTCACGATCGAGTCGCGAACCCGGCGGCACGTGGGCAGCGACGTCGGCGATGTGGATCCAGAGCCTGATTCCGTCGCCCTCGCGCCGCGCCGAGACCGCGTCATCGAAGTCGCGCGCAGTTGCGGGATCGACCGTGAAGGTCGGCAGCTCCGTCAGGTCGCGACGCGGACCGCTGCGCGACTCCGCTACGGCGCTGGCCTCGGTTGCATCGAGCTCGAGCGAGGCGCGGAAACCGCGCCCTCCCAACTCCTCGCGCAGGAGCACCTCGACTGCCTCACGCGCGTTCTTTGGAATCTTCTGCTTGCGACCGCGCCCGCGCGCCCGTTGTCGATCCCGGTGCTGGCGCCAGTCCGACTTACTCACTGCGCCGAGAGCACCTCAAGCGCCCGTTCGAGACCCTCGTCCCGGCTCGTCCCCGGCAGGTCGGGCGCCCGCACGTCGGGGTGGATCCCCTTTCCAGCCAGATTGGTCCCGTCGGGCGTGAAGTACTCGCCCACCGTCAGCTTCAGCGCACCGCCGTTTGAGAGGTCGATCTCCTGCTGGAAGACACCCTTGCCATAGGAACGCGTACCGACCGTCTTCGCGCCGGCGTCATCAGCCAACGCCGCGGTGAGGATCTCCGCCGCGGAAGCCGTATTGCGGTCGATCAGGGCGACGATCGGCAGCGATGGCAGATTGCCGCCTTTGGTCTTGTAGACGGCGTGGCCCTGGCTGCGCGAGTCGGTCGAGACCACAGTTTCGCCCTTGGGCAGGAAGATGCCCGCGTTCAGCACCGCCTCCTCGAGCAAGCCACCGCCGTTGCCGCGCAGGTCGAGAACCAACCCCTGTGCACCCTCGCTCTGCAGCTTGCGCACCGCTCGCCGCAGGGCCACGCTAGAGCCTTCGCTGAAGGTGGCAAGGTACGCGTAGCCAAGCTTTTTGCCGTTCGTCGTTTCCAGCTTGCTGCTGACCACCGGCAGCGAGATCTGCGCCCTGGTCAGCCGGACTTGCCGAGTTTTACCGCTCTTGGGGCTGCTGACGCCAACGGTTACCTCGGTCCCTTCCGGTCCTTTGATCTGCGCAGTGGCGGTATTGGAGTCGAGGCCCGCTATCGACTTGCCGTCCACCGAGACGATCGTCTCGCCGACCTTGATCCCGGCCTGTTCAGCGGGCGAGCCCTTGAAGACCTGGACCACGTGCAGACCCTTTTTCGTCCCCGTAACGCTGAGACCGACCCCGGAGAAGCGACCCTCAATTTCCTCGTTGAAGCGGGTCAGCATTTCGGGCGAGAAGTAGTCCGAGAAACGGTCACTATTGGCGCGCCGCAAACCCCGCACCATGCCCTGCAGCGACGAGTTAATCAATGAGTCCTGAGTTACCGGGCGGTAGTAGTTGTCTTCGATCAGCTCACTCGCTTCGGCGGTGAGACCGGCCGATTCGTCGACGAAGACGTCACGCAAGACCGGCGGCATCTTCGCCGGGTGGCCACCGATCCAAAGCCCGGCGGCGAGCATCGCAAGCAGGGCGACCGTCAGGCCCAGCGTCCGCGCGACCCTCATGTGGGCGTCAGACCTTGAGGAAGCGACGCAGGGTGACACCGGAGCCGACCGCGGAAACCAGCACCGCTGCGGCGAAAAGAATCGCGACCAGCGCCGGGAAGGAGAGCGTGGTGCTGTTCTGCGCGGCGAGGAAGCCGATGCTGTCGCTCAGGGGGTCGACGATCGTCAGCTTGCCCAGCCACAGGATCAGTATGGCCACCAGGCCGCCGAAGAAGCCGACCACGACCCCCTCGATCATGAACGGCCAGCGAATAAACCAACGGGTAGCGCCGACCAGTCGCATCACCTCGACCTCGCGGCGGCGGGTATAGATCGAGAGCCGGATCGTGTTGCCGACCAGCATCAATGAAGCGATGATCAGCAGCGCCGTGATCACGGTCAGGACGATCTTCAGCGCGCTCGTCACCTGCTCGATCTTCTTCGAATCTTCCTGGCGGTCAAAGACATCGGAGATGATCGATGAGATCGGCTGTGGCTTGCCGTTGGGGCCGGGTGGCGTCACCGCCGCCCGCACCGAGTCGAGGTTGCTCGCGTCATCAGCCTTTACCTGAAAGTTCGCCGGCAGCGGGTTGGAATGCAACTGGGTCAGCAGTTCGCTGCTTTTGTCCTTGCCCAGATCCTGCGTAAGTTCGTGCAGCGCCTCGGACTTGGTGATCAGCCTTACCGAGGAGACATGCGGGATCGCCAAAAGCTGGTCTTCCAGCTTGGCGATTTCGGACTGGGTGGCGTCGTCGTAGATCGCCACCCTGAACTCGAGGCTGTCGCGGACCTGGTCGCTCTTGGCCTGGGTGGTCTGGAAGATCGGGATCAGCACCCCGAGCAGGATCACGGTGACGACAGTGGTGACGACCGCCGCCATGCTTGGCGCGCCGTTCCGGCGCAGCGCCCGGAATGCCTCCTGAGTGAAGAAAAGAAGTCGTGACATCTAGAGGATCGAATCGTGGGCGTGGCCGTTGGTCTGCCCCTCGGGGCCAACTCCCATCTCGGCCCGCATGCGCAGGCCGAACTCGGAGGTCGACTCCTCGGTGTAGCCGCCGCTGACCTCGTCACGGACGACGCGGCCCTCGTAAAGCTCGATCACGCGGCGGCGCATGTTGTCGACCATCTCGCGATCGTGGGTGACGACGACCACCGTCGTCCCGGTCTTATTGATCCGATAGAGCAGCTGCATCACACCGATCGAGGTGACCGGGTCGAGGTTGCCGCTGGGCTCGTCGGCAAGCAGCAAGGGCGGATGGTTGACGAAGGCGCGGGCGATCGAGACGCGCTGCTGCTCGCCGCCGGAGAGCTCGTCGGGATAGCTGTGCAGCTTGGTCGAGAGACCGACCAGGCGCAGGATCTCCGGCACCTGGCGGCGGATTTCGCCGCGATGGGCACCGATCACCTGCAGCGCGTAGGCCACGTTGTCGTAAACGGTGCGGTCGGGGAGCAGCTTGAAGTCCTGGAAGACGGTGCCGATATTGCGCCGCAGCTGGGGAGTTTTCTTCTCCGACATCGCACCGATGTCGCGGCCGGCGATGTGGACGCTGCCGTCGGTTGCCTCGAGCTCGCGGATCAGCATCTTGATCAGGGTCGACTTGCCGCAGCCGGTGGGGCCGACGAGGAAGACGAACTCCCCCCGGTCAATCGCCAGCGAAACCCGGTCGAGCGCCATATGGCCGCCCGGGTAGACCTTGGTCACGTCGCGCATCTCGATTATCGGCGCACCGCCTTTGCGGTTGCGCGGCACCGGCGGCTCGCCGCCCTTCTTTTTCTTTCTGCCTATGGCCATACGTCGCGGTGGTCCTTCTCCAGTCACAGGGTGACTCCTGCGCCCCTGATCGCACGCAACACCCCGCCCAGGAAAGATGAGCGAAAGCCTAGCTGATTGTAAGTGGATGCTCATACTTGACCCCGTGATGACGAACAGGAAGACTCGCGCCGGTGACCGCGCCGATCCTTGCCAAGATCTCAACCGAGGTCGGCGTCGCGACCATCGCCGCCGCCGCCTCCGTGCTTGCCGCGGTTGTTTCCGGCGTGCTCACGCGTCGCAACAATGTGGCGCTTAAGAAGCTCGAGGCAGCTCAGGCGGAGACCAACGCGAGGATCTCCTACAGCTACGAAGCGCGCAAGCGGCTCTACGCCGTATGCGAGCCGCTGCTCTTCCAGGCCACCGAACAAGCGGTGGAAGCCCGCGCGCGCATCCGGGGCCTCGCCAAAGCAGCGCGGGGAGAGCAGCTTCGCGTCGACGGCACGGGCTGGCTCGACTCCCCCGAAAAATATTTCTTCAGATCCACGATCTACAACCTGCTGGCGCCGACGACCAGCTTCAGCATCCTGCAACGAAGGCTGACCACGATCGACCTCAGCCTCGATATCACCGTCCGCGCCAAGTACGAGACCCTCAAACTGATCTTCTTCTCGCTCAAGAACGACTGGAATCTGGCCGAATCCGACGGGGACACCGCGCTCGAGTACAACCGCAACAAGATCGATCCCGGTGAACCTGACCGCGAGCGGCTCCTGCGCGACTCGCCGCACATACACGCTCCGCAGGGCCTCTACCGGGCGATGCTCTACGTGGTCGCGGAAGCTTTCATCGCCGGCGATGAAAGCCCACGATCGGCACCCGATTCGCCCGCAACCACGGAGCGATGCATCACCTTCGGTGAGTTCCAGCAAGAGTGGAAGGGCGCCGAACCCGAGCGAACCTCGCTGGCAAGCCGCTCCCTCGGTCGCCTCGCCGGGCCCCAGCGGTCGCGGTCGACGATGGAGCCCGTCTTCGACGACCTGGTCGAACTCTTCGCCGGATTCCACCCCCAACGCAAGCCCGTGCTCTGGCGCGTGCTCCTCGCCCAGTACCTGCTCTACGGAGCGCTACTGAGCAAAGAGCCCGAATTTGTCCCACTGACCGAGGAGGAGATCGAGAGCTTCGACTGGCGATCCAAGGCAAGCGCGAACGAGGACTTCCTGCAGTCGCTACAGGTCGCCGAAGGATTCGTCGAAGGTCAGTTGGCCGCGTTGCGCGCGCGCCTGGAGCCGATTTGAACGAAGAGCTGAACTTCGACTCGGGCCCCCGCCAACTCGCGGGGCGGCTGTTCTCTCCGCAGGAGGGTGCCGAGGGCGGCATCGGGGTCCTCTTCATCCATGGCTCCGACAGTCATCAGGGCGGCTACCACAGTCGGGCGGAGGCGGTGACTGAAAGCCTCGGCGCGACCTGCCTTACGTTTGACCTGTCGGGGCACGGCGAGAGCGAAGGCTCGCGAGAGCAACTCTCCGCTCGCGACCATCTCGGCGACTGCCTGGCCGCATTCGACACCCTGGCCGGCAGGCCAGAGGTCGACCCCAGCCGAATCGGAGTCTGCGCGGCAAGCTACGGGGGCTTCCTCGCCGCCCTACTAATCGCCGAGCGGCCGGTCGGCAGCCTGCTCCTGCGCGCGCCCGCGTTGTATCCGGACAGCGATTTGGACCGCGCCGGCGGCCCCCGGCATTCCGGCGTCGAGGAGCCCGAGACAGCCGCTTCCTTGAGGAACGTTGCCGGATACAACGGCCCGATGCTGGTTGTCGAGTCCGAACGCGACAAGATCATCCCGCACGCGGTCATCGAGGCCTATTTGAGCGTCTACCGAAACGGGCGGCACGAAGTAATGCCCGATGTCGGACACCGCCTTGACACCGAGCGATCCAGGGCGCTTTTCATAGAGGTCATCGTCGAGTGGTTTCGGCAGACCCTCGGCGTCTAATCAGGGCTCTTGCACGAACCAGTTGGACATGCGAGGGTTGGTTTGAGCGAACGGAAATGCCCTTCCAATGAACAGCGAGCCGACGCAGGGCCCTGAAGGTGAGGGGGATCGTCCAACCCCGGCGTTTGCAAGACGGGACGCAGCAGACCGGATCAGCAGCGGCTTCCACGAGAGGCTGACGGAAAGCCTCGACTCCACCGGTAAAGCGCTGGCGGCAGTTGCCGGGCTAGGCGCGCTGTTCGTCGGCGCCGGATACCTAGTCGAGTGGCAACGTCTTCGAAACGGTGGCCTGCCACCGCAAGAGGTCCTGCCGTTGATTCCCAAGGACCAGATCGCTGCGGCTGGAGTGCGAGAGCTGGTTATCTCGGTGCTGTTCATCGCCGTCACTCTCGGCCTCTTGGGTTTCGTCCTCGTCAGGCTCGCTCGAGCAGCACAGGGGCGAGACGGGCGGCTCGCGCGGAGCGTGACCTCGATCCTCTCCAACGACGTCGGCTTCCCGACCGCGCTGATCGGCATCGTCACCCTGCTACTGGTGCCTTTCGACGTCGCCGGCGTGCTCGTGGCCGTGATTCTCACCGGGCTGCTCTATTACGGATTGCGACTCATCCGCAACTTCGTCGAGCGCGGGGACGGCGTCCGTTTTCCTCTCTGGCAGCTGGCCATAGCAGTCGGCATCGCAGCCTTCGTGCTCAGCGTCGCGCGGCAGGCCGAGTTCCCCGAGCGACGCCCAGATGCGGTCCTGCTGCTCGTTGGCGGCGGTGAAATTGAGGGCGAGTACCTGGCCAGCGACTCCGGCAAGATCCTGCTGAGGCAAAAGCCCCTCTACACGGGGGCGCAGTGCGAACTGGAAAAAAGGACTTGCCAGCAGCGATGCAATGGCGAAAGTCTTTGCATACGCAAATGCAGGCTCGACCGACAGCGCTGCGACCGGCCTAAATTGGTCGTCGTGCCGTCAGACGAAGTGAAGGAAATCCAGGTGACCGAGTCACCGTGGCTGCTCAGGCAGGACTCCTCCCTGCTCGATCGCATAGCCAACCCCCTGGCGCCTGACCTCGAGCTCAGATGCATCCCGCCGGAGTGCAGGTGGGGCGGCGAGGTCCGCATCGGACCGTCCTCCTTCCTGTAAGCGCAAGGAACAGAGCTAACGGTCGAGCGCGCGCTCTGCGGCAGCGACGATGCTCGCCGCGTCGATCCCGGCGGCGGCGAGGAGCGCCTCCGGCGGGCCGCTGCTCGGTCGACCGGTAACGGCAAGTCGCACGAGCGGCGTGCTCGCACCTGCTTCAGCGAGGACACCGGCAACGGTCTCGCCGATGCCGCCCTCCGCCCAGTGGTCCTCGACCGTGACCAAGGCCTCCGTCTCACTGGCGGCAGTAAGAATCGTGTCGGCGTCGACGGGCTTGACCGAGTAGAGATCGATCACCCGCACCGTCACCCCTTTGCCGGTCAGCTCGTCGGCAGCTGCGAGGCATTCGCGCAGGGTGATGCCGGCGCCGATCAGAGTGACCTGGTCCTCGCCGCTGGAGCGAACCGTGTGGCTGCCGCCGATCTCGAAGCTCTCGTCCGCCCCATAGAGCACCGGCGTCGCCTCGCGGGTAGTGCGCATATAGCTGACCCCACGGTGCTGCCGCATCGCGTCCAGCAGCTGCACCGCCTGGTTGGCGTCGCTCGGATAGAGCACCACGCTGCCGAAGACCGCGCGCAAGGAAGCGATGTCTTCAAGCGCCATCTGTGAAGGGCCGTCGGGACCGATCGAGACGCCGACGTGCGAGCCGCAGAGCTTTAGGTCGGCGTCGGAGATCGCGCCCATGCGGACGAAGTCGTAGGCGCGGCTGAGGAAGGCGCCAAACGAGGAGGCGAAGGGCTTCCACCCGCGCGTCTGCAAGCCAACCGCAGCGGCGACCATCTGCTGCTCGGCGATGTACATCTCAAAGAAGCGGTCGGGGTGTTTGGCGGCGAAACGTTCGGCGTAGGTCGAGTTGCCGACCTCGCCGTCGAGCGCGACGACTTTCTCGTCGACGGAGCCAAGCCAGGCGAGGGCATCGCCGTAGGCGGCGCGCGTCGCCACCTTCTCGCCAACCTCGTAGCTGGGTCGCTCTACCGAGGCCTTTGCGATCTCATACGGCTGCGCCTCGGGTGGCGACTGAACCTCGACCTGCAGTGAGCGGATCCCGCCGAGCTCCTCGACCGCCGCGTCGGGGTCTGCGAGTGGCTTGCCGTGCTGGTTCGGCTGGTCCTCGACCGCGGCGACCCCGGAGCCCTTCTTGGTGCGGGCGAAGATCACCGCGGGCACGTCAGCGGCGAGAGCCTGCGCGTAGGCCGTGTCGATCGCCTCGAGGTCGTGGCCGTCAATCTCCTGCACGTCCCAACCGCAGGCGGCGGCGCGGGCAGCCAAAGGGGAGGTGTCCCACTCGTGCATGGTCGGGCCACGCTGGCCGAGCCGGTTGACGTCGACGATCGCGATCATGTTGTCGAGGCCGGCCTGACCGGCGTGCTCGAACGCCTCCCACATCGAGCCCTCAGCCAACTCGGAGTCACCGCAGAGCACCCAGACGCGGAAGTCCGCCGACTCGAGGCGTTTACCGGCCAGCGCGATCCCGATCGAGATCGGCAGACCTTGGCCCAGCGAGCCGGTCGCCACGTCGACCCAGGGGATTTCCGGGGTCGGGTGGCCCTGCAGGCGCGAGCCAAACTCACGGAAGGTGAGTAGCTCCTCGTCCTCGATTGCCCCGGCCAGCTTGTACATCCCGTAGAGCAGCGGTGAGGCGTGGCCCTTGGAGAAGACGAGGTGATCGTTCGCCCCGTTCTCGGGGGCGTCGAAGTCGTAGCGCAGGTAGCGCGCCAGCAACACCGCCATCAGGTCGGCGGCCGACATTGAAGAGGTTGGGTGGCCGGAGTTGGCGGCAGCGGCGGCGCGAACTGAATCAACCCGAAGCTGTTGGGCCAGCTCGTGCAGCTGCTCGCGATCTATCGTCCCCGCTGAGGTCGCTTGCTCCATGCCCTGACTTTATCTGTAGCTAACCGATCGCGACCATGCGCTCGATCGGCAGCCGTGCCCGCTCGGCGATCTCGGCCGGGACGCTGACCTCGAACTTCATCTCGCGCAGTGCGTCGCGCAGTTTCGGCAGGGTGATCATCTTCATGTACTTGCAGTAGGCCATCCGGTTGGCCTCGATCAGGCTGGCGCCCGGAGCTGCTTGCTGCAACGGGTGAAGCATGCCGTTCTCGGTGGCGACGATGTATTCGCCGTCGGGTCGCTTCTGCACGTGGTCGAGCATCTGCCCGGTGGAAAGCATGTGCACGCCCTCCTCCTCAACTTCCCCAGCGGCGACGAACTCCATCACCTGGGTGACGCAGCCGCACTCGGGGTGGACGAGGAACTCAGCCTCAGGATGGGCGGCACGCTGCGCCTTGATGTCGTCGGGCCGGATACCGGCGTGGACGTGGCACTCGCCCGGCCAGACGTGCATCGAGCGGCCGGTCTCGCGCTCGACGTAGGAACCAAGCCACATGTCGGGGCCGAAGAGGATTTCGGTGTCGGGACCGCGCTCGCGCAGAATGTGCTCGACCACCTTGACCGCGTTGGAGGAGGTACAGCAGTAGTCGGTCTCCGCCTTAACCTCGGCCGAGGTGTTGACATACATGACGACGACCGCATCGGGGCTGTGGCGCGCCTTCCACTCGCGCAGTTCATCGGCGGTGATCGCGTCTGCGAGTGAGCAGCCGGCGTCGAGATCGGGGATCAGCACGGTCTTCTGGGGCGAGAGGATCGAGGCGGTCTCGGCCATGAAGTGGACCCCGCAGAAGGCGATTACCGAGGCGCCCGCTTCGGCTGCCCGTCGCGAGAGCCCGAGCGAGTCGCCGGTGTAGTCGGCGACGTCCTGCACCTCGGGCACCTGGTAGTTGTGGGCAAGGATGATGGCGTCGCGCTCGCGGGCCAGCTCGCGCACCTCGCGGGCCAGCTCCTCGACCTCCTCGGGGGCGAGGTCGAGCATCGGGACCGGCTCGTTGATCGTCGGCAACTCTCTCATTAGCGGTGCCTCGAAAGACCCCTAAAAGGGCCTCGATGGTCGTATGTTCGCTGGCATGGCCTTCGCCTGAGTCCAGTCGAATGGAACTGTCTAGGAGTCTACTCTCTCGACATGCCCGAGCTGCCCGAGGTCGAGATCACGGCGCGCCGTTTGAACTCAACTCTGGCGGGAGCAAAGGTCGAATCGGCCCTGGCGCCCGGGATGAACGTGATGAAGACCTTCGAGCCGCCGCTCGAAGAGCTGGTCGGGCGTGAGATCACAGCGATACGTCGCGTGGGCAAGATGCCGGTCGTCGAGTTCGGCGACCTGGCCCTCCTGATCCACCTGATGTCGGCGGGCAGACTGCGCGCCTTCGACAAACGCGCCTCGCCCAAAGACCGGGCTTCGCGAGTACTCGTTCGGTTAGAGGACGGGCGCGAGCTGCGGTTGCGCGAGTTCGGCACCAAGCAGCGTGCTTGGGCCAAGCTGCTTGGCGCCGAGGCCGTCGCGGAGGACGAAGCGGTCGCAACGCTCGGCCCCGAAGCCTGGCCCCCGCCCCCACTTGAGGCCTTTACCGCGGCGATCGACCAGCCGCGCCACTTGCATCCCCTCCTCCGCCGCCAGCGCGACATCGCCGGCATCGGCCGCTCCTGGGTCGACGAGATCCTCTGGGAGGCCCGGCTCTCGCCCTTCAAGCAAGGCACGGAGTTGAGCGAGGAGGAGATCGAGCGCTTGCACGCGGCTCTCCACGTGCTCGGCGACGCGATCGAGCACTACGAGCAAACGCTCGGCGAGGACCTGCCCGACAAGCTGCCGATGCCGCTGCGGATCCACAAGCGCGAGGGCGAGCCCTGCCCGCGCTGCGGCACCACGATCGAGGCGGTCTTCTTCGCCGAGCACCAGACCAACTACTGCCCCAAAGAGCAGACCGGCGGCCGCGTGCTCAAAGACCGCCGGCTTTCACGTCTTCTCAAGTGAGGGCTCAGGCCGACTCCAGGAGCAGGCTGAAGTCGAGCGTCGGAGCCGAGTGGGTCAAGGCGCCGATCGATATGTAGTCGACGCCGGTTTCGGCGATCCCGCGCACCGTGTCCAGGGTGACGCCACCGGATGCCTCCAGCGCCGGTCCATCCTTACCCCGCTCGGCGTCGCGCATTGCCACCGCTTCCTGTAGTTCCTCAGGGTCCATGTTGTCGAGCAGCAATCGGTCGGCGCCGGTTCCCAGTGCGTAGCCGGACTCGAGGACGCTGCGGCACTCAACCTCGACTGCTAGCTCGGGATGCGCTGCCCGGGCAGCATGGACGGCCTTCGCCAGGCTCCCCGCCAGGGCGATGTGGTTCTCCTTGATCAGGATCGCGTCGTAGAGACCCATGCGATGGTTCTGGCCACCCCCCGCCGCCACAGCGGCCTTCTCCAGGGCTCGCAGACCAGGGGTCGTCTTGCGCGTGTCGAGAATGCGGGCGCCCGTCCCGGAGACCGCCTCGACGTAGCGGGCAGTCAACGTCGCGATGCCGGAGAGATGGCCGAGGAAATTGAGCGCCGTGCGCTCGGCGGCGAGCAGCGCCGCGGCCGGGCCGCTTGCCAGTGCGATCTCCGCGGGCACGTCCTCGCGCCACTGCCCCTCGACCACCAGGTTGTCGACCTCCTCAACCCCGCACTGCCGCATAGTCTCGGCCACCACAGCGAGGCCAAAGACGACCCCCGGCTCTTTCTGCACGATCCGCGCCCTGGCCCGCGCTCCCTCCGGCACAGTCGCCTCCGAGGTCACATCTCCAGCTCCAAGATCCTCGGCGAGCGCGCGTTCCACCAGCTCGCGGAAATCAACCATCGTCGCACCCTAGCGACGCCAGAGAGAAGGGTGTCTCTCTCACGTCGGACTCCTCTGCCACGTTTAATTCCACAGGTGACGCAACTGCCTCCCTTCCAAGCCCTGCTCGACGAGCACGCCGCCGACGTGATGGCGGTACTGCGCGGCGCGGTCGGTCGCGGCGATGCAGAGGACTGCTTCCAAGAGACCTTCCTGGCGGCGCTGCGTGCCTATCCAAAGCTGAGCGACGACGGCAACCTGCGCGGCTGGCTGCTGACCATCGCCCACCGCAAGGCGATCGACCACCATCGCGCCAACGGGCGGCGACCGCTGCCGATTTCCGACCCAGACGAACTCAGCGGTGCGACCGCCGAGCCCGAGCTCGACGACGGGATCTGGGCGCTGGTTGGCGCCCTGCCGCCGAAGCAAAGGGCGGCAGTAGCACTCCGTTACGCCTGCGACCTTCCCCACGCCGAGATCGCTGCTGCTCTGGGCTGCTCGCCCGACGCCGCGCGGCGCAGCCTGCACGAGGGAATCAAGCGACTGAGAAAGGAGTTGGCATGAAGGCAGAGCTACAACGCCTCAGCAACCGCGCTGCCGTCGAGGGTCTGCTCGATGTCGCCTACGCGAACGTCGATTCCCCTTTCGGCCCGCTGCTCATCGCCACCACCCCTCGCGGGCTGGTCAAGGTGGGCCTGCCCACCTACGACCCGGAGGAGACGCTGGAGGACCTCGCGGCCCGGATCTCGCCGCGGGTGCTGGAGGCGCCGGCGCGCCTCGACAACGCCCGCCGTCAGCTCAACCTCTACTTTGAAGGGCGCCTGCACGAGTTCGACCTGCCGCTCGACTGGCAGCTGAGCAAGGACTTCCGCCGCCGCGCCCTGCGGGCGATCTACCGCATCCCCTACGGCAAGACCCGCAGCTACACGCAGATCGCCCGCAGCGCCGGCAACGAGCGCGCCGTGCGCGCTGCGGGAACCGCCTGCGGCGCAAACCCGATCCCGATCGTCGTCCCCTGCCACCGCGTCCTGCGCACCGGCGGCGCCCTCGGCGGCTACGGCGGCGGCCTGCCGATGAAGCAGGCGCTGCTCGAAATGGAGGGTGTGCTGGACAACGGGGGGTAGAATTTCCCTACCTAAAGCGGATCGGCCGCAGGACCGATGTAGGAGGCGTGGATCGGAATATCGACACGACCGCGCACGACCAAACCGCACGAATCGCCCGCGTCGCTTGGTTCGCGACCTTCGTCGCTCCGCTGATCCTTGCTGCCCTGCTGTTCGGCGTGAAGTCGGCACAGGCCTCCTCTCCTCTCCCCCCCTTCATCCCGCTTGCCTTCGAAGAAGAAAACGAAGCGGAATTCGCCGAAGAGGAATGCGCAATCGCCGAGGAAGAAGTCGAAGAAGGCGAACTGTCCAAAGCCGAAAGCGACGAGATCTGCAGGGAAGCTGAAGACGAAAGCAGGAAGACGGCAAGCGGCTCCAACACCGCTCCGGAAGAGTGCCTGCTGCGTAGCGCTCACGCCCGTCTCGTCGCCGACGACTCTCCAGGCGGTGTGCGCTTGACCGTGGGCTATACGACCTACGAACCGACTCCCGCGACGGTCGACTTCAGCGCCCGCGGCGGCAAAGGGTTGCTACACCTGGGGACCGCGAAGCGCCACCTCGGCAGGAGCGGCGTGATCCGCCTGGCCGAGGCCCTGGCCGATCCGGAGATGGCCAAGGTCGACACTGCCGGACGGTTTACGGTTCGAATCCACATTCCGGGCTCACCGGGAAGCTGCCGGCGCTTCGAGACCGAGCAACTCACCGTGAAGAAGACCTCCAAAGACCTGGCGGTCTGGTCGCAGCCCAACTAGGCGTTTGGTCGCAGGACGGCCGCCTGGCTCAGTCGCTGGGTGACAACACGCGGTCCAGCCACGCGACCGCGGCAGGTAGATGGGCGGGGTCGATCTGGTGGCCGCCGTCGAACTCCCGGTACTCGACCTCGAGGCCACCAGCCTCGAGCTGATCCCGGGCCCGCTGCGCGAAGCCGACCTCCATCACCGGGTCGGTGCGGCCGTGGGAGATGAAGACACAGGTTCCCTGTCGATCGTCCAGATGCGGTTGCCAATCGTCGACGACCGGGACGAACCCACTGAAGGCAAGGATCCCTGCCACCGGCGGCCGATCGGCTCCAAGGGCCATCGCGTAGCTCATCACCGTTCCCATGGAGAAGCCACCGAGCACCGTTCGGGAGGGCTCGATCCCGGTCTCGTCCCAGAGCCGGTCGTGCAACTCGGCGAGAGCGGCGCGGGAGGCATGAAAGGTGTCGTGGTCGGGATAACCAACCCGAGGTACCAGATACCAGTGATAGCCGGGAGAACCGGGGAGCATAAGTGGCCCACGCGGAGCGACCACATGCAGCCTCTGCCCTGGATCGAGTGCGTCGGCGAGGCCGAGCAGGTCTCGCTCGTGCGTTCCGCGGCCATGGTGGAGTACCAAGAGGCCATCTGGATCTCCGTCCGCCGGTCGCTCTGCCTGGATCAGTGACGACACCGAGGCGCCAACCTCTAGCTAGCCGAGGAGGCAGCGGTCTTGTTGAGGTAGTCCCTGATGAAGTCGTCGAGGTCGCCGTCGAGCACCCGCTGGGCATCGCCCACCTCATGCCCGGTGCGATGGTCTTTGACGCGCTGATCCGGATGTAGGAAGTAGCTGCGGATCTGCGAGCCCCAGGCGACTTCCTTGACCTCGCCGCGCTCTTTCGCCAGCGTTTCCGCCCGTTTGCGCTCCTCCAGCTCGATCAGCTTCGAACGCAAAAGCTGCATCGCCACCGCCTTGTTCTGGGTCTGCGAGCGCTCGTTCTGACACTGCACGACGACTCCGGTCGGCAGGTGCGTGATCCGCACCGCCGAGTCAGTCTTGTTGACGTGCTGTCCACCGGCACCGGAGGCGCGGTAAGTATCGATGCGCAGATCGTCATCGTTTACCTCAACCTCGACTCCCTCGTCGACCAGCGGTCCAACGTCCACCTGGGCAAAGCTGGTGTGACGGCGAGCCGAGGAGTCAAAGGGCGAGATCCGCACCAGACGGTGGACCCCCCGCTCGGCGGCAAAGAGCCCGTAGGCGTTCTCGCCCCGAGCGACGAAGGTGGCTGACTTGAGCCCCGCCTCCTCTCCCGGTGAGGCCTCCTTCATCTCGACCTCGAAGCCGCGGCCCTCAGCCCAGCGCAGGTACATCCGCAGCAGGATCTCGGCCCAGTCCTGCGAGTCGGTGCCACCGGCGCCGGCATGAACCGTGACCACAGCGTCGCCGGCGTCATATTTTCCGCTGAATAGACGCGCCTCTTCCAGCTCGGCGAGCCGCGCTTCGACCGAGGCCATCTGGGTTGCCAGCTCCGCCGCCATCTCCTCGTCTTCGGCGGCCATCTCGGCCAGCTCACCGAGGTCTCCGGCCTCGGCTTCGAGCTCCCCGAAGGTCTTCAGCTTGCGCTGGGCGCTCGCATGGGCGGCCGAGGTACGCGCTGCGGACTCCTGGTCGTCCCAGAAGCCGGGGCGGCCCATCTCCTCCTCCAACCGCTCGGCTTCATCCTGCAGCGAAGCCGGGTCAAAGGTAGTCCGAGAGCAGCTTCAACTGCTCGCGGATCTCGGCGAGCCGCGCCGGTACCGATTCGGTCGAGGCGACATCGGCCATGGGAAGAGGTTATTAGGCTCAGCCCAGGAGCGCCGCATCGGAGTTTGACCACACCTGAGTGGGGTGAAAGTCGGATGCGCTGCTCAGGGGGCGGTGGCGCCGACGATCCAGGTCGAGGCGGGTGCGATCACGCCGCCCTCGCCGTCGAACTCGGCGAGGGCCTCGCGCAGATCGGCAGCGATTTTGGGGCGGATCTCGTCGATCCGGTCTTCCCAGAGTCGCAGCACCTCGCCAGCGGGACCGAGGGACATGTTGAACTCGACCGCGTGGTCGAGATCGTCGCCGATCTTCAGCGGCAGGTCGCAGCGTTGCAGGGAGATCTGCTCAAAGCCCGCAATCGTGAGCTGCTCGCTCACCGTGTCGGCGTTCGCCATCGAGAAGGGACCGGGCCCGCAGGTCGGCTCGTCGGTCTCCTCCGGGCGCTCCAAATACTCCTCGACGACCTGTTCGGCGCGCCGTACCCACTCGTTGTCGAGCTTGCGCCGCCAGACGACCGCACAGAGTCGCCCGCCCGGCACCAAGGCCGAGCGCACGTTGCGCAGCGCTTGCACGGGGTTTGCGAAGAACATCAGGCCCATGCGGGAGAAGGCGTAGTCAAAGCCCTCTCCCAAGTCCATGATCTGGACGTCGCCACAGAGGAACCGCATGTTGTCGACAACAGCGCCCTCCTCCCGCGCCGCCGCCACAAACGGCTCAGAGACATCGACCCCGACCGCCTCGCCGTCGGGGCCGACGAGGGCGGCGAGCCGTTGGGTCGTATCGCCGAACCCGCAGCCGAGATCGAGAACTCTCTCCCCGGGGTGTGGCGGGCGCGCTTTCATCGCCGCTTCACCATGCGCCCCCAGCCCAGCGGTGACGAGATCGCGGTATTGCACGAAGCGGTCGAAAAGCGGCCCGCTCCAAGCGTCGGTGGCCTCCTTATTTGAGGCGGCGATCTGCTCCATCGCGCACATGGTACGCCTGCCAAGCGGCCTCGCGGTCGTCGAACGGGCGCCAGCTGCAAATCAGGTGTCCGTTCAGCTCGAAGAGCCAGGCCATCTCGTCGTCCCCTGCCGCAGACCCATCCTCGTCCCAATGCCACGCGCGCTTGATCAGAGCCAGGGCGCGTTCTCCGTCCTCAAACAGTTCGTCCAGCTCGATCGTCTGCTGCACGCCTCCGGGCTTGCGGGTCGCCCAAGCCCGCGCCGCCTCCCGTCCCTTCCTCAAGCCCTTCATCGAATGAAGCTCAACCTCCGGATCGAGCACAGCAACAAAGGCGTCCAGATCTCGCTCGTTGAACGAGCGAATGAACTCCCTAACCGGATCGTGGCTCATCATCCCCGTCCGGACAGGGATGGAACGTCTTGTACTTTTTTTGCGGCGACATCATAGGACGGTCGCGAGCTGTCTTCAAAAAAAGTTAAGTGGAATCCCTGTCCGGACGGGGCTACGCCCCATGGCACTTCTTGAACTTTTTCCCGCTGCCACACCAACAGGGATCGTTGCGACCGATGTTCTCGCGCTCGTCCTTGACGACCGTCTCGATCGCGTCCGGCATCGCGGCACCATTGCCACCACCGTTCGGAGCGGCGGTCCCTTCGGTCACGCTCACCGCGCCTGAGGCAACCTCTTGCAAGGCGGAGGGCTGAGCGTCGGGCGTGCCGCCGGAGTAGTCGAGCGCGGTTGGCGCGCCGCCGCGGTTGCCGGTGAAGGTCCCTTCCATCTGCGACGGGTCAACTTCAATTTCAGCGTTGAAGACGAGCTTGCTGAATTCCTCCCAGATCGAGTGCATCAGCTCCTCGAACATCGTGAAGCCTTCGTTTTTGTAGGCGACCAGGGGATCAATTTGGGCAAAGCCGCGCAGGTGGATTCCCTCGCGCAAGTAGTCCATGTCGTAGAGGTGCTCGCGCCAGCGGGTGTCGATCACCTGCAGCAGGATCGAGCGCTCCAGGTAGCGCATCAGCTCATCGCCAAGCTTCGTCTCGCGATCGTCGTAGGCGCTCATCGCGTCTTCGTCGAGAGCATCCTTGAGCTTTTCCCGCTCAACCGTCTCCGGTGACATCGAGCCAACCTCAACTCCCACCGGCCAGATCTGACGCAGCTGCTGCTCCATCCCGTCCATATCCCAGTCTTCGAGGTCGTCGCCAGGGGTGTACTCGTCGACGAGGCGCTCGATCACCCCCTCGAGCTCATCGCGGGCGATGTCCGACATGTCGCGTCCTTCGAGGATCTCGCGGCGATATCTGTAGACGACGCGCCGCTGCTCGTTCATCACGTCGTCGTACTCGAGCACGCGTTTGCGGATCAGATAGTTCTGCTCCTCGACCTTCTTCTGCGCACCCTCGACCGTTTTGGTCAGCATTTTCGCCTCGAGCGGCATCTCCCCGCCCTCCTCGTCAACCGGGCCGAGGCGGTCGAGGATTTTGTAGATGCGGTCACCCGCAAAGAGGCGGATTACATCGTCTTCGGCGGAGAGGTAGAAGCGCGTCTCACCGGGGTCTCCCTGACGCCCTGAACGACCACGCAGCTGGTTGTCAATGCGACGTGATTCATGCCGCTCGGTGCCGCAGATGTAGAGGCCGCCGAGCTCGCGCACTTCCTCTGCCTCGGCCTTGCACTGCGGCTCCAACTCGGCGATCTTCGCCGCCAACACCTCCTCGTAACCCTCATCCCCGGGGCTCAGGCTGTGCTTCTTCAGCTCTTTGTGGGCCATGTGCTCGGGGTCACCGCCGAGCTTGATGTCAACGCCGCGACCGGCCATGTTGGTGGCGATCATCACCGCCTCCCGGCGCCCCGCTTCGGCGATCCGCTCGCCCTCTTTCTCGGCGTGCTCGGGCTTGGCGTTGAGCACCGCATGCTCTACCCCGTGCCGTTTCAGCTCCTCCGAGATCATCTCCGAGACCTCGACCGAGACGGTGCCGACCAGGATCGGCTGACCCTTCTCATGGCGAGCGAAGATCTCCTCCAAAACGGCCTTCCACTTGCCGTCCTTCGTTTTGAAGATCTGGTCGTTTTCATCGGCTCGAACCATCGGCTGGTTGGTCGGGATCTCGACCACGGGCACTTTGTAAATTTTCATGAACTCGGTGGCCTCGGTCAGGGCCGTACCGGTCATCCCAGCGAGCTTGTCGTATAGACGGAAGTAGTTCTGCAGGGTGATGGTCGCCAGCGTCTGGTTCTCCTCGCCGATCGACACACCCTCCTTCGCCTCCACCGCCTGGTGCAAGCCCTCCGACCAACGGCGTCCCTCGAGGATGCGGCCGGTGAACTCGTCGATGATCATCACCTGTCCGTCGACCACGGCGTAGTCCTTGTCTTTCCTGTAGAGCGACTCGGCCTTGAGCGCCTGGCCGAGGTGATTGACCAGGGTGCCGTGCTCGCTTAGGTAGAGGTTGTCAACGCCAAGGAACTCCTCGGCGCGTTTGACCCCACGCTCGGTCGGCGACACGGTCTTGTGTTTCTCGTCGTATTCGTAGTCATGCTCGGCCTCAGAGGTGTCTTTCGATTCCCCCAGGGATTTCAGCCGGTCTTTGGCCGGTACACCATCCATCTGCCTCGCAAGACGGGCGAACTGGTAGTAAATCTGCGCCGCCTGTTCGGGGGCGCCGGAGATGATCAGCGGCGTCCGCGCCTCGTCGATCAGGATGTTGTCGACCTCGTCGACAATCGCGAACTTGTGATCGCGCTGCACGCAGTGCTCGATCGCATCGGCCATGTTGTCTCGCAGGTAGTCGAAGCCGAACTCGGAGTTGGTGCCGTAAGCGACGTCGCAGGCGTATTTGACCTGCCGCGCCTCGTGATCGTCGGAGTCCTGGATCGCGGCAACAGTGACGCCAAGCGCGTCGTAGACCGGTTTCATCCATTCGGCATCGCGTCGGGCTAGGTAGTCGTTGACGGTGACGACATGGACGCTCTCCCCGGCGAGCGTGTTGAGGAATACCGCCAGGGTCGCGGTCAGGGTCTTGCCCTCACCCGTCTTCATCTCGGCGATCGCCCCCTCGTGCAAAGCCATGCCGCCGATCAGCTGCACGTCGAAGTGGCGCTGACCAATGCTGCGCCGCGCCGCCTCGCGGGTCAGCGCAAAGGCCTCGGGCAGCAGATCGTCGAGCGCCTCGCCGCCCCGAGCACGCTCACGCAGCGAATCAGCCTCAGCCCGCAGCTCCTCATCACTGAGCAGCTCCATCTCCGGCTCGATCGCATTGATCTTCGCCGCGCGCTTCTCATACGCCTTGAATTTCCTTCCCTCGCCCACGCGTAGTGCACGCGTGACCATGTCCCGAGCATTGGCCATTGCTCAAGAGTAGCTGGCCTGGGCCGGTGAGCTCAGCGCAAGTGCCAACCGCGCTTCTGGTGCTTGCCGTGCCACTTCTTCACGCAGTGAGTCTTGCCGTGGCGGCGAATGCTGTGCTTGCCTCTTGAACAGCGGCGCTTGCTCGAGGCGGGGTGGGGATCGCTGGATTCGGTCGAGGCGGCCACCGCACCGGGAGCGGACGACGGGGCGGCCGTCTGCTCCGGCTGAGAGCCAGGGTCCCCGGTTGGACACGGTCCTCCATTCGGGCCGGACCCAATTGGGAAGGATGGCCCGACCACAAAGGGGTCTTCACCTGACCAGGTTTCGAAATAAGCCTTCGACGTGTATTTGCCGCAAAGCGCCGGGCTGATCAGCGCCCCGTCATCGAGGTGCAGATCGAGGCGACCGAACGGCAGTTGGGGCATTTCTTCCGCGATTGCGATTAGTTCGTCGGTTTCAGGGTCGGCCTCGAGACCGACCGGCTGCGCGATGACGACGCCCAAGTCCGGATCCTTCAACACGATGTACAGCGCCATTGCGGCGTCCCCGGCAAAGTTTTCGTCTGGGGTGGCGCGGTAGATGACGCCGTGGATCGCCCGCCCCTCCACCAGCGGGCTTTCGGCTTCAGCCGTGCCGATCTCCGAACTCTCCGGGCACCCCTCTCCGGACCCTCCCGCAGGGGTCTCCGCTTCTAAGCCGGCCTCCGAGCAGCTCCCGGACGCGGAGGCTAGCGAGGGATCGACGGTCATCCCTCCCGGCAACGCAAGAATCAGGTCACGCACCTGGGACTCCGCGATGCCCGTCGGGTTGGCAAGACCCTCATCGAAAAAGGTGAAGGAGGCGTCAAGCCCAGACCGGCTCTGGGCTTCTTCGGTCGTTGGCTGGGCGCTCGAGGAGGGAAGGAACGCCAGTTGGTGGCACCCGAAAAAACCCATCGGCTCCCCTGCGCCGTCATGAGTAACGGCCGAACCGAAGTCTTCGTCGTCTTCCCAGGAAAGAGCTTCGTAGAAGGTCGTCTGGGGTCCTTCGCAACTCGTCGGCAGAGTCAGCATGGGCCCCAGCGGCACACTGACCTGCCCTCCGCGCTGTGCGTCGTGGGCTGAAGCCGACGGGGTGCCCCACAGCTGAATTTCGAGACTGAAGACATCGATCGTTTCGGGGCCATCGCCCATAGCCGCGATGAGGCGATAGGGCGGTTCTGGGCTGAGCCCGACGTCGACGTAGACATTTTCCGTGTCGGCAACCCGGAAACCGAGCCGCATGAGCTCGCCCTCAGGTGGTGCGAGGTTGTAGATCAGCGCGGTCTCTTGGTTGTCCGGTTCGACGATCGAGACGACCGCGCTGCCGACGGCGGTCTCGAGCGGGCAACTTTTCTCCGGATCGACGAATTCCTCTTGCGCGCAGCGCGGGTAGGCAGTCGTGCTGGCAACTAGCCCCGGGGGAAGGTCGAGGAACAATTCCTTGAGCCGTCCATCGGGCTCTTCGCCACTGAGGTTCATCCCCAGCGACGTGGTGAAGGCGAAGGGATGCGAGCCCGCTTGAGCAGCAGGCGAGCCGTCCGCGTTGGTGAAGGTGACGTCAAATTCGTCGAGCCCGAAGGCCGCCTGGGCACCGACGGGCAGGCAGGCGGCGCCCGCGAGGACAAGCGCCAGTATCGAGACGAGCCGGCCCAAGGTCGGGCCGACCCTAGCGGAACATTTTCGTACCCGTCAAGAAATGCTTACGGAGGGGTAGAAGCGGGTTGGGTCAAGGCTCGACGGTACGACCGCGGACCTGATTGACAAGCTTGCGCGTGCGGCGGCGCTTGCGGCGCAATGCTCGGTGCTTCTTGACCTGACGGCGGATGTCCTCTGCAAGTTCGTGGACGCTGTGCCCCATCTCCGGCGAGCACTCCTTGGCGTGAAGCGTCACGCCCTTGAGCCTTAGCGTCGCCTCCGCCACCTGCTTGTCAGCGATTGCTGGATTCCGCTCTTCCCAGACGGTCACCTCAAGCATCGCCAGATCGGAGACCTGCCTGCCTACGCGGCGAAATCGCTTGAAGATGTGCTCCCGCAGCTCGTCATCTACCTCGACGTTGCGCCCACGCACCTCAATCCGCATATTGGCCTCCTGGTTTGGGTCTAGCCGATGCTACGCCTGTACCCGATGCACGGCAAGGGGAACTTGCACTTACAAGCGCCGTGTGAAGGTGATCGCCACGACTCGAATGGATCCCGCCGAGCGCAAGGCGCGAGCGCAGGAGGAGAGTGTGGCGCCGGTGGTTAGAACGTCGTCGATCAGGAGGGCACTGCGGGGAACCTCGCCGCTCGCCTGGATTACAGGTGGGTGGCCAATGCGTTGGGCGCGGCGCTTGCCAACTTGGCGTCCTCCCCCGCGTCGAGCGAGGCAGGAAATGAGCGGCAGCTCGGTTCGCTGCGCGAGAGCCGCCGCGATCTCAGCTGCCGGGTCGAAGCCGCGGATCGCTGAGCGAAGCGGTGCGGTGGGCACGGGGACGAGGGCGCCGCTCAAAACAGTGCTCGGCGCCAGCCACTGGATGCGGTCGGCCATCAGGTCCGCCACCGGCAGCAGCCGCCGAAACTTGAGGGCTGCCACCAGGTCGCGGGCTACGCCCTCGTGCGGCGCTGAGGACCAGGCACGATCCAGTCCCGGGGCACCGCAGCCCTCAAGCGGTTCACTGGCGGCAAAGCGCCGCGAGCAACGGGTGCAGAGGGTTGCCTCGGGTCGGCAGGTGCGACCGCAAGCGGCGCAGAGCGGTGGGACGAGGCTGGTGGCGACTGCGTGGAGGAGCTTCATGGCCCGATCCTCCGGGCCCCTAGCGCGCGCGTGGCGCGCTAAATGTCAATTCTTCGTCACGCGTCCTGCGCGCGAGCTGCGATGCCACCTACCAAAATCGACTTCGGCGGCAGCTCGGTACCTTCGAGCAGGATCGAGTCACGGACGATCGAGCCGTCGCCGATGCGGCAGCCGTCGCCGACGACCGCCGGGCCCTGGATCTGAACTCCGTCGCCGATCTTCACCCCGTCGCCAATCAGCACCGGCGCCGTGATCTTCGCCCCCTCCAGTGAGCTGGCCGCGCGTATGCCCTCCGCTACCTCTGGCGCGCCGGGCTCGACCGTGACCGCGCCGTGCAGCGCGTCGAGGTTGCCCTGGCGCAGCTCGTCGAGGTTGCCGATGTCGTTCCAGTAGGCCTCGATTTCATGCGAGTAGAAGGGCACGTCAGCCTCCAGCAGAGCCGGGAAGACGTCCTTCGCCCAGTCGGCGAACTGCGGTGGGTCGTCGGGGCCGGCGTCGTTGCTCGTCCCCGGCGCGGGGAAGTAGTCGAAGATCTCAGCGCGGAACATGTAGATGCAGGTGTTAGCCAGGTCCGACAGCGCCTCGGCTGGGTCGGGCTTCTCCTGAAACCCTTGGATGCGACCGTCGGCGGCGGCGATCACGACGCCGAACTGATCGGTGTCGGCGACCCGTTTGGTGGCCAGCGTCGCGAGGCCGTCGTGAGACTCATGGAACTCCCTCATCGCGCCGAAGTCGATATCGGTGAGTGCATCCCCGGCGACGACGAGGAAGCTGTCGCCGAGAAAATCCGCCGCGTTGCGCACGCCGCCGGCCGTCCCCAGGAGCTGCTCCTCATAGCTGTAGGACAGCTCCAGGCCGAAATCCGAGCCGTCGCCGAAGTACCCCTCGATCAGCTCGGGGAACCAGTGCAGGTTGGCGATCGACTCGGTGAAGCCGTGCCGAGCCAGCAGGCGCGCCGTGTGCTCCATCACCGGTCGATTGAGCACCGGCACCATCGGCTTCGGCATGCCGTAGGTGATCGGTCGCAGCCGGGTGCCGAGCCCGGCTGCGAGGACCATCGCCCTCATCGACTAGTAGCGGTAGTGATCGGACTTGTAGGGGCCCTCGATCGGGATGCCGAGGTAGGTGGCCTGCTCCTCGGACAGCTCGGTGAGGTCGACGCCAAGCGCCGCGAGGTGCAGCCGCGCGACCTTCTCGTCGAGGTGCTTCGGCAGCACGGTCACGTCCTTGGCCGTGAATCCGTCGGGCTGACCGTAGAGCTCGATCTGCGCGATCACCTGGTTGGTGAACGAGTTCGACATCACAAAGCTCGGGTGCCCGGTCGCGTTGCCGAGGTTGAGCAGGCGACCCTCGGAAAGAAGGATGATCGAGTGGCCGTCGGAGAAGCGCCACTCGTCGACCTGCGGCTTGATGTTGACCCTCTCGGCGGCAGACGCTTCGAGCCCGGCGACGTCGATCTCGTTGTCGAAGTGACCGATGTTGCCGACAATCGCGTTGTGCTTCATCCGCGCCATGTGGTCGGCGGTAATGATGTCCTTGTTGCCGGTGGCGGTGACGAAGATGTCGGCGCTCCCGACGACGTCGTCGAGCTTCCGCACCTCGTAGCCCTCCATCGCCGCCTGCAGAGCGCAGATCGGGTCGATCTCGGTGACGATCACACGGGCGCCCTGGCCGCGCAACGACTCCGAGCAGCCCTTGCCGACGTCGCCGTAGCCGCAGACGACGGCGACCTTGCCGCCGATCATTACGTCGGTGGCGCGGTTGATTCCGTCGATCAGCGAGTGGCGACAGCCATAGAGGTTGTCGAACTTCGACTTGGTGACCGAGTCGTTGACGTTGATCGCCGGGAAGAGCAGGTCACCGGTCTCGGCCAGCTGGTAGAGCCGGTGCACGCCGGTGGTCGTCTCCTCGGTGACCCCCTTGATCCCCGCGGCGATCTGGGTCCAGCGCTGCGGGTCGGACTCGAGTGAGCGCTGCAGGGTCTCAAGTACGACGCGGAACTCCTCCGAGTCGGCCGAGGCTGGGTCGGGCACAGCGCCCGCCTTCTCGAACTCGACGCCCTTGTGGACGAGCAGGGTGGCGTCGCCACCGTCGTCGAGGATCATGTTCGGGCCCTCGCCATCGGGCCAGTCCAGAGCCTGCTCGGTGCACCACCAGTACTCCTCCAGGGTCTCGCCTTTCCAGGCGAAAACGGGAATGTCGGCGGCGGCGATCGCGGCCGCGGCGTGGTCCTGGGTGGAAAAGATGTTGCAGCTGGCCCAACGGACCTCGGCACCGAGGGCGATGAGGGTCTCGATTAGCACGGCGGTCTGCACCGTCATGTGGAGCGAGCCGGTTATCCGCGCCCCGCTCAGCGGTTGCTCGGCCGCGAACTCCTCGCGGGTCTGCATCAGGCCCGGCATCTCCACCTCAGCGAGGCCGATCTCCTTGCGTCCGAAATCGGCAAGGCCGATGTCGGCGACTTTGTAGTTTGAGGTGGCGGTTGCCATCGATTCCCTTTCGTCTATTTGAACCCGGCGAAGGATACGGAGAATTGCGCTGACGCTCAGGCAGACCCGAGCGCGGCCTTGAGGCGGTCGATTGCCTCGATCGGCAGCGGCTCGACGCCGCGCGCCGAGGCGAGCTCGAGTGAGACCAGATCGCCGAGCATCACCGTCCAGAGCAGGCGCTCGCTTGGGCTCTCCCCCGCCGTCTCGATCCGAATGGCGGGGGACCCATCGCGCTCGACCTCAGCTGCGGTCAGCTCGAACCTGCGCTGCTCACGCGGGTGCTGATCGCGATCCTCGAGTAGGACCGCCGCCAGCGGCATGGTGGCGGCAGCCTCCCATGAGCAGATCTCGTTGTGATTGGCCTCGGGAAGCTCAGAGCAGAAGGCCGGCAGCTTTGCGTTCTCGTTCACCTGGGTCTTCCAGCGACGGGCAACAGCCGCGGTCGGGCCGGCGCCGTAGACGATCGGCACCCGGTTGCCGATCGCCGCGGCAACCTCGCCGGCGCGGTGTTGAAGCTCCTCGCGACTGGCCTCTAGGAAGGCGGCTGCCGCCTCGATCTCGTCGCTGAGGCGCGGTGCGATGCCACTCGCCGCAGCGACTTCCAGCACGCAGACCAGCATGTAGGCGACCGCGGTGCGCGGCGCGGGCAGCAATCCCGGCAGGCCGATGACGGGGTCCTCGGCCGCCCGTGCAGAATCAGTCAGGGCGCCGCCGGTGCTGGCGACGATGCGGCGGGCGCCCAGTGCCTCGACTGCGGCGGCACAGGAGAGCGTCTCCTCGGTCTCGCCCGAGTAGCTTGAGCAGAGAACGGTCCAATCGGCCGTTGCCCAGCTGGGAAGGCTGTAACCACGCACGGTCAGCAGCGGCCCGGAAAGGCGTTCACCGAGTACCGCCGCGGCGAGATCGCCGCCGACCGCGGAACCGCCCATTCCACAGACCAGAAGCCCGGCGGATTCTGCCGGCTGCAGCCGTGCGGACTCGACCCGCCAAAGGGCGTCGCGAAGGTGGTCGGGGATGGCGAGAACGTCGTCGAGCATTGCTACGAGCCGACTCTTTCGCCCTCGGCGGCTACTGCACCTTCAATTTCCGCCCCGGCGGGAATCGCCGCCCCAGGCGAAAAGATCGAGTCGACGACGCGAGCGCTCTCGCCGACCGTGCAGCCCGCGAGCAAAATTGAGCCGAGAATCTCCGCCCCATTCTCAACCCGACAACCTGGCCCGACCACGGCGTGTGGACCGACTTTCGCGCCCGCCTCTACCTCGGCGCTGGGATCGACCAACACGCCGGGACCGGTCGGCTCGACTCGGGTCGATACACGCCCCTCGAGGATGTCCCAGCTCGCCTGTAGGTAGCGCTCCGGCGTGCCGATGTCCATCCAGTAGCCGTCGAGCAGCAGGCCGTGCAGCCCGTTGCCGACCAGGCGGGGGAAAACGTCTCGCTCGATCGAGACGTTCTCGCCCGCGGCAATCAGGTCCAGCACCGAGCGCTCGAGCACGTACATCCCCGCGTTGACCTCACCCGGCTTGCGCTCGCCGGTCTTCTCGAGGAACTCGAGCACCTCCCCCCCCTCCCCACTATGCACCAGGCCGAATGCCGCCGAGTCGTCGACCGGGTGCAAACCGATCGTCGCCGCGGCTTCACGCTCGCCGTGGACGCGCAGAAGGGCCGTCAGGTCGAGGTCGGTGAGCACATCGCCGTTTAGCGCGAGGAAGCGATCCTCAAGCTCATCGCCGAGCTCGTCGGCGGCGAAACGGATCGCCCCGGCGGTGCCCAGCGGCTCCGGCTCGACGACATAGCGGATCCTCACTCCGGCTCGCTCCTCCTCACCCGCGAGCGCTGCCTGCAGGACGTCCGGCAGGAAACCGCAGGCTAGGACAACTTCGCTCACGCCGTGCCCAGCGAGCCACTCGATCATGTAAGCGAGGAACGGCCGGTCGACCAGCGTCAGCGCCGGCTTCGGCGTGTTTGTGGTGAGCGGACGAAGGCGCGTGCCTTCGCCGCCGACTAGGACTATCGCTTGCATAGGCTCAGTCGGCAGTAGCTGAGGACGGCACGCCCGCAGGCGCTCGGCCTATCCCCTCGTATTCGAACCCTGCGGAGAGCAGCGCCTTCGGGTCGAGGAAGTTGCGCCCGTCGATCAACAGCGGCCGTGCCATTCGACCAGCTGCGTCGGCCCAGTTGATCTCGGCGAACTCTCCCCACTCGGTGACCAGAATCGCGGCGTCGGCACCGTCCAGGGCTGCCAGGGCCGAGTCACGCAGCTCAACGCCGTCGAGCAGGTCCCGGGCAGCGTCGGCCGCAACCGGGTCATAGGCGACCACCTCCGCTCCTTCGCTCTGCAATCGCGCCGCCAGCACCAGGCTCGAAGCCTCGCGCATATCGTCGGTCTGCGGCTTGAAAGCGAGACCGAGCAGCGCCACGCGCCGCCCGACCAGCGATCCCAAATGGGCGAGCAGCTTCTGCACCACGCGGCGCTTCTGCAGCTCGTTCACCTCGATCACGGCGTTGAGCAGCTGGAAGTGGTAGCCGGTGTTACCGGCAAGCATCTTCAGCGCGCTCACGTCCTTGGGGAAGCACGAACCGCCGTAGCCAATGCCCGCGCGCAAGAAAGAGGGACCAATGCGCTGGTCGAGACCCATGCCGCGGGCCACCTCGCCAACATCGGCACCGACCTCCTCGCAGACATTGGCGATCTCATTGACGAAGGAGATCTTGGTCGCCAGAAAGGCGTTGGAGGCGAGCTTGATCATCTCGGCGCTGGCGACGTCGGTACGAACGATCTCGCCGCCCAGCGGCTCATACAAAGCGGCGACCGCGTCGCCAGCCTCCTCCTCGCCCGGATCGGCCCCGATCACTACCCGGTCGGGGTTCATGAAGTCGGTCACCGCCGAACCCTCCTTGAGGAACTCGGGACAGGACACGTAGGCGACGCCGGGAAGGTCGCGGCGAATCGTCTCGCCCGTACCCGCAGGGACGGTGCTCTTCATGATCAGCACGTGGTTACCACCGTCGCGTAGCTCCTCGACCACCGAACGGACGCGAGAGAGGTCGGCGTCGCCCGAGCGGGTCGGCGGCGTGTCAACGCAGACGAAGAGCAGCCGCGCCGCGTCGAGCAGCTCGTTCATCTCCGTAGTAAAGGTGAGGCGCTCTGCATTGCGGGCGAGTAGCTCGTCGAGCCCCGGCTCGTGAATCGTCGTCTCACCACGACCGAGCGCCGCAACCTTCTCCGGCAGGATGTCGCGCGCAATCACCGGGTGACCCAGCTCGGCGAAGCAGGCCGCGGTGACCAGGCCGACCCAGCCCACCCCAATCACTCCAATCGGCTCTCTGCTCTCCGTCATGGTTGCGCGCTTCCTCGCTTTCGCTTCGGCTTTGGCTTCTTGTTGGGAATTATCACCTTCGCCGACCGCGCCATACCCATCATCTGATCGTTGGTCAACGACTGCAGCAGGCTGTTCGATATCCAGTAGGTGTTGTCGCCGCGGTGCCAGGCAATCATGCTGACGCGATCGCCGTCGATGTAGATGTCGTACTCGCGACCGTGGATCGTTCTGGTTTCGCTTGGGTTGTCAAGGATCGGGGGGTCGCTCCAACCCTGGATGCCCTGGACTCCGAAGTACTGGGTTTCGTATTCGGGTCCGTACTCGGCGACCATCCGGTAAGCCGGGTGGCGCTTACCGTCGGTGTCCTTGAAGTGATAGACGCGCGGGTCCTGCACGTGGTAGTAGCTGTTGCTTTCGACATAAGCGGCTTCCGCCGGCAGCCGCGTCGGATAGAAGACGGGAAATCCACCGCTGACCCTGCGGGCAACCGACTTCCCCTCGAGCTCTCCAGCTTCCCCCGCCGCGACCAGACCATCGTCGCCGGGCGGCTTCGACTTGACACGGGGCTTGGGGTGGGGCTTGCTCTTCTTCCCCTTCTTTTTCTTCGACTTCGGGTGCTGGCTGGCTTCGAGCGATCCGCGCGGGCCCCCGCTTGCTTCGATCCCCAGGAACTTGTCGACCGCTTCCCCGATCGCTTCCTGCGAGGCGTAGACGAAGCTGGGGCCAAGTTCAGCGGGGAAGTGGATCTCCTTGATCGCCGCGTTGCGCGAGGCGATGAACAGCTTCATCACCTCGAGCATCGTCTCGGTGTCGCTGATGTCGGAGGTCGTGTACTTGGTGAAGATGTCGATCAGTTCGTTGCGCCCAAGTACCAGCTGGTCGATTGGGACCCGCTGGCGCGCCGCGCTGAGGAAGTCCTGCTGGCGCGCCGCCCGGACCAGGTCGGTGTCGGTGTGGCGGTAGCGCACGTACTGCAGCGCTTTTTTCCCGCAGAGCAGCTGGTAGCCCGGCTGGACGTTGATTTCGGCATATTCTTCGGAAGGCGGAACGCCGACGTTGGAGTGGTAGTAGCGGCGGTCGACATCGACATATACGCAGTCGATCGCGTCGACCGCCCGGACGAAACCGAGGTAGTCGACATTGACGACGTGGTTGATCGGCAGGCCGGTTAGTTCCTTCACCACCTGCAGCGTCAGCTTCGGTCCGCCAAAGGTGTAGGCGGCGTTGAACTTTTCCGTCCCAAAGCCGGGGATTTCGACCTTGAGGTCGCGCGGGATCGACATCAGCGCGATCGCGTTCTGGTCAGGATCGAGCCGCAGCAGCAGCGTCGTGTCGGAGCGACCGGGATCTTCGGGTTCGCTGGCGCGCTTGTCGGAGCCGATGATGAGGATGTTCTCCGGTTCCCCCCCGTGCGTCTGGGCGAGGACGCGCTCGACCTTGTTCTGCAGTTTGTTGTTGTGCGAGAGGGCGGTGGCGATGCTGCCGATGTAGAGGAGGATGCTGGCCGCGGTCGCCGCCGCGGTGACGGCGACGATCACGACCGAGGCCAGCGTGAAGCGCCACCAGTAGCGCTTGCGCTTCGGCGGTGGCTCGTGGTCGCCCTCGGGTGGCGGTTTCTTGAAGGGCTGCTCGACCGTCACGTCAACTCAGCCTTCGAGCCGGTCTGGAATCGCCCGCAGGAACTGCTCGAGCGTCTGCCGGTAGACCTGCAATGAGGCGACAGAGACCCACTCGCTGGGTCCGTGGTGCCCTTCGCCGGCCGGTCCGAACTCGACCGCCGGTACGCCCACCCGCAGGAAAGAGACAGCGTCGGAGGCGCCGTCCCGGCCGACGCTCATCGGCTCGCCCTCGTGGTGCGCCGATGCCGCCTCGCGCAGGCCACGGACAAAGGGCGAGTTGCGGTCGACAACGGCCGGCGGCCGTGTGAACAGCGGCGTCACCTCGACGTCGGGGAGTCCGCGAACCTGTTCCAGCACGGTGTCTGGATCCTGATCGGGTAGGTAGCGGATGTCGACGTCGATCGCGCATCGGTCGGGCACCTTGTTGAGTGCATCGCCGCCCAAGATTCGGCCAAGATTGATCGAGGGGCGGTCGAACAGCTCGGAGCTGTGCCGGGCAAACGGTAGCGACTCGATACTGCGGAAAACGTCGTGTGCCTTCAGTACCGCATTATCGCCCAGCCACGGGGTCGCGCCGTGCGCGGCGACGCCGCTGACCTCGAGTCGCAGGGCCAACACCCCCTTTGCCTCAACTCCAATCTGCAAATCGGTCGGCTCGCCGGTGATCGCGAAGTCGCCGATGAAGCCACTGTCGACCAGGCAATCGCTACCGCGGTCGATCTCCTCCTCGGACTCCTCGTCGCCGACGATGCCCAGCCGCACCCGCACCCGCTCGGAATCGCGCATCGACGCGGTAGTCAGCAGCATCGCCGCCAACCCCCCCTTCATGTCGTAGGCACCGCGGCCATAGAGCCGGTCGCCGTCCACATGCGGGTCGAACTGACCCGGCCTGCCTGGGACGACGTCGAGATGCCCGTGCAAGACAACCGTAGGCGCATCCTCCGGACCAACTTCAGCCTTCAGCACCGGCAGCCCGCGCACCTCTTCAGTGGCGACCTCGATCCCACGCGCGTCCAACCAGCCCTCAACAAATCCAGCAGCTTCCAATACCCCGTCAGCCTCAGAAGTGTCATACCCGATCAACCGCGTAGCAAGCGCAACCAGCTCCTCGCTCATCGACCTCTCCCGCCTTTGTTGGGACGATTGTGTCCCCTCCAGGGGCCACAATCGTCCATCTTGCGGTTTGGGGCTGAGGGACGCGTCGGTGTGTCTCTGCGGGAATGTGGCCGAAGGCCGCGATATGCAATCTGTCGAGCTCCTGCGGCGGACGTCAGGAGGGTCAGGTGTCCCTCCCGCGGAGGCTCATGGACGAGCAAATCGAGCCCCGACAAGGGATCAGCTGCGCAACGGCCTCCATGGGAGGGGCACTCGACCCTCCTCACCCCTGCGCGATGGCGAGGAACGCTTCGGCCCTGTCGCGGTCTTTCTGCGCCCGCTTCTGCTCGCCGCTCTTATCCTCAGCCTCAGAAAAACGCTGTTCGGCATCGGCAAGCTGCTCTTTGAGCGTCCCGGCATCGAGATCCTCGGGAGCAATCGCCTCCTCGACCAGCAAGCGCGCGTGGTTGCCGAAGACCTGCAGCCAGCCGTGTGCCTGGGCATAGCGCTTCGGCTCGCCGCCACCCTCGAAGAGCCGAAGCTCGGCGGGCTTCAGCGCCGCTAACAGGGGTGCATGGTTGGCGAGGATGCCAATCTCGCCGACCGCCGTCCTGGTCGAGACCTGGCTCACCTCGCCGCTGAAGACCTCCCCCTCGGGGGTAAGGACCTCAACCTCGAATTTGCTCTCGCCGGCCAAGGCTTGGTCCTAGGCCGCCGCGCTTGCGTTCTCGGTGACCTGGTCGATCGAGCCCTGCATGTAGAAGGCGCCCTCGGGCAGGTCGTCGTGCTCGCCGTCGAGGATCTCGCGGAAGCCGCGCACGGTCTCGGCGACCGGCACAAACTCGCCGGCGCGGCCGGTGAACTGTTCGGCGACGAAGAACGGCTGCGAGAGGAAGCGCTCGATCTTGCGCGCCCGCGAAACCGTCTGCTTGTCCTCGTCGGAGAGCTCGTCGATGCCAAGAATCGCGATGATGTCCTGCAGCTCCTTGTAGCGCTGCAGCACCTCCTGGACCTCGGTCGCGGTGCGGTAGTGGTCCTCGCCGACGACGTCGGGCTTGAGGATCGTCGAGCTCGAGTCGAGCGGGTCGACCGCGGGGTAGATCCCTTTCTCGGAGATCGCCCGCGAAAGCGCCGTGGTCGCGTTGAGGTGGGCGAAGACGGAGGCCGGAGCTGGGTCGGTGAAGTCATCGGCCGGCACATAAACCGCCTGCACCGAGGTGACCGAGCCGCGCTCGGTCGAGGTGATCCGCTCCTGCAATTCGCCCATCTCAGTCTCCAAGGTCGGCTGGTAGCCGACCGCGGAGGGCATGCGGCCGAGCAGCGCCGAGACCTCGGACCCCGCCTGGACGAAGCGGAAGATGTTGTCGATGAAGAGCAGCACGTCCTGGCCACCCTGCTCGCGGTAGTACTCGGCCATCGTCAGACCGGAGAGGGCAACTCGCAAACGCGCGCCCGGCGGCTCGTTCATCTGGCCGAATACGAGCATCGTTTTGTCGATCACGCCCGACTCTTTCATCTCGAGCCAGAGGTCGTTGCCCTCGCGCGAGCGCTCGCCGACGCCGCAGAAGGCCGAGAGGCCCTCGTGCTCCTCGGCGATCGAGCGGATCAGCTCCTGGATCAGCACGGTCTTGCCGACGCCGGCGCCACCGAAGAGCCCGACCTTGCCGCCCTTGGCATAGGGAGCGAGCAGGTCGATCACCTTGATCCCCGTCTCGAGGATCTCCTGGGTCGGAGCGAGATCTGAGGCCTGTGGCGCGGCGCGATGGATCGGCCAGCGCTCCCCCGCCTCGATCGGCTCGCCGTTGTCGATCGGCTCGCCGAGCAGGTTGAAGATGCGGCCGAGGGTCGCGTCGCCGACCGGGACGCTGATCGGGCCGCCGGTGTCGATCACCTTGTCGCCGCGCTGAAGGCCATCGGTGGCGTCCATCGCCACGGTACGCACCCGGTCGTCGCCGAGGTGCTGCTGGACCTCGCAGACCAGCTCGGTCGCCTCGCGGTCCTCGTCGCCGGCCATCTCGATCCTCACTGCCGAGTAGATCCCCGGCAGCTGGTCGGGGAACACGGCGTCGACGACGACGCCGGTCACCTGCTCGACCCGTCCAACATTCGTTCCGTTCGTGTCAGCCATTGGTTCCTTTTCTCGTCTCTCTAATCGAAGCTTCGTTTAGCCGAGCGCCTCGGCGCCGGCAACAACCTCGAGGATCTCCTGGGTGATCTCCGCCTGCCTTGCCCGGTTCATCTCCAGGGTGAGGTCGTCCATCATCGTCTCCGCGTTCTCGGCGGCATTGCGCATTGCGGTCATCCGCGCTCCCAGCTCGGAAGCGGCGGACTCGAGCAGGGCCCGGTAGACCGAGATGTTCACGTACTCGGGGATCAACTGGGCCAGCAGCTCCTCCGCCTCTGGCTCGTACTCCCACAGCGCCTGGCTGTGGGCCTTCTCGATCTCGGTCTCCTCGGCGTCCTCTTCCTCCTCGTCGGCACCGGCGCCGATCACGTCTGCCTGCTGCAGCGGCAGCAGCGTCTGTCGCCATACGTGCTGCGTAAGCGGCGAGACATAGCGGTTGTAGACCAGCTCCACCCGGTCGAGCTCCTCATCGACGTAGCGCGCAGTCAGCTCCTCGCCGATTTCGCGCGCGTTGGCGAAGCCAGGCCGATCGGTGAAGCCGACATAGGAAGTGCGAACGTCCTGCTTGCGGAAGGTGAGAGCGGAGACGCCCTTGCGCCCGACCGCCGAGAAAGCTGACTCGGTTCCCTCGGCACGCAGCTCATCACGCAGCCGCAGGCCGTCTCGGATCACGTTGGTGTTGAAGGCGCCGGCAAGACCACGATCGCCGGTGACCAGGACGATGCCGACGCGCTCGACGTTCTCGCGCTCGACCATGACCGGCACACGCGGCATCCCCCCCGCCTGCTCGGCAGCGCGCCGGGTGAGCTTGCGCATGCCCTGCGCGTAGGGCCGCAAAGCCTCGATCCGCTGCTCGGCGCGACGCAGCCGCGCCGCGGCGACCATCTCCATTGCCCGCGTGATCTTGTTGATGTTCTTAATCGACGCGATGCGATTCTTGACGTCCTTCTGCGAGGCCATTAGGCGGCTGCGGTCTCCTTCTCAGCCTCGGACTCCTCGACCCGGCTCGGCTTACTGCGCTCCTCCTTGGACTTGATCCGATCGGACTCGCCGGCCTCGATCGGATCGCCGTGCTCATCAAAGTCGGCGCCGAAATCGTCGACAAAGTCGCTGATCGCCTTGCCGAGCTCCTCCTCGTCGGCCTCCTCGAGCTTTCCGGTCTCGGAAATGCGGCCCAACAGCTCAGCCTTCTCAGAATGCAGGCGGATCTTCAGGTCGCGCAGGAACTCGCCCACACGCTCGGTCTTGACTCGGTCGAGGAAGCCACCGGTGCCGGAGTAAATCGCGGCAACCTGATCGGCCATCTCAAGCGGTTCGCGCTCTTTCTGTTTGAGCAGCTCGACCAGTCGTTCACCGCGGTTCAGCGTTTTCTGCGTCTCCGGATCGAGCTCGGAGCCGAACTGGGCAAAGGCCTCGAGGTCACGGTACTGGGAGAGGTCGAGGCGGAGTTTTCCGGCGACCTTCTTCATCGCCTTGGTCTGCGCGTTGCCGCCGACCCGCGAGACCGAGATGCCGACGTTGATCGCCGGCCGCACGCCCGAGTTGAAGAGGTCGGACTCGAGGAAGATCTGACCGTCGGTGATCGAGATCACGTTGGTCGGGATGTAGGCGGAGACGTCCGAAGCCTGCGTCTCGATGATCGGCAACGCCGTCAGCGAGCCGCCGCCGAGCTCGTCGTTCAGTTTCACCGCCCGCTCCAGGAGGCGCGAGTGCAGGTAGAAGACGTCGCCCGGGTACGCCTCACGTCCAGGCGGGCGGCGCAGCAGCAGCGACATCTGGCGGTAGGCGTAAGCGTGCTTGGTGAGGTCGTCGTAGACGCAGAGCGCCGCTTTGCCGTTGTAGAGGAAGTGCTCGCCCATCGCGCAACCCGCGTAGGGCGCGATGAACTTGATCGGCGCGGCCTCGTCGGCGGGGGCGGCGACGATGATCGTGTTCTCCATCGCGCCGTTTTCCTCCAGCACCTCCTTGAGCTGGACGACCGTCGACATCCGCTGACCGATCGCGACGTAGATGCAGACCATGTCCTTGTCGCGGTTGTTGATGATCGTGTCGATCGCGATCGCCGTCTTGCCGGTCTGGCGGTCGCCGATGATCAGCTCTCGCTGGCCGCGGCCGATCGGGATCATCCCGTCGATCGACATCAGGCCCGTCTGCACCGGCTCGGTTACCGGCTGGCGCTCGACCACGCCCGGCGCTTTGAACTCGGCCGGTCGGGTCTGATCGGTTGCGATCTCGCCCTTGTCGTCCAGCGGCCGGCCGAGCGGGTCGACGAGACGGCCAAGGAGATGGTCGCCGACGGGGATCCGCAGCAGGTGGCCGGTGCGCTTCACCGTGTCGCCCTCGACAATCTTGTCCCACTCGCCAAAGAGCACGGCGCCGACGTTGTCTGCCTCCAGGTTGAGGGCGAGGCCGGTCACTCCGTGCGGCAGCTCGAGCATCTCGAGCGCCATGCAGTTGTCGAGGCCGTGGATGCGGGCGATCCCGTCGGCCACGGACAACACGGTGCCGACCTCTGAGAGGTCGGCACTTCCGGTGTCCAGTCCCTCGATCCGCTCGCGCAGAATCGATGCGATCTCGTCGGGCTTGATCTCCATTGGGGTGCTCTATGCCTCCTTACGCCGCTTGGGCGACGCTCTTTCGAAGTTTCTCTAGACGACTGCGGATGCTCGCGTCCAAGACCATGTTGCCGACCTGCAAGACGATGCCACCGAGGATCTCGCCGTCGACGCGGCTGGCCAACTCGACCTTTTGGCCGGTCTGCCGCTCGATCTCCTCGCCGACCTTGGTCACCACGGCCGGGTCCAGCTCGACCGCACTGGTCACGGTCACGTCGATTCGCTTGCTCTCCTTCTTCCACAGCTGCTCGAACTCGCGGCGGATGCGGAAGATCTCCGTCATCCGCTGCTTCTCGATCAGCAGCTCGAGGAAGTTGACCAGCTCCGGGTCGGCGCCGGCGACAGTCCGCCGCAGCCCCTCGGCCTTCTCAGCCGAAGCGAAGTGCGGACTGAAGAAGAAGACCTGCAGGTCGCGATCGGTCGAGATGGCGTCGGCGAACTGGCCAAGGTCGGTCTCGATCGAATCGAGCTTGCCCTTCTCCTTCGCCACATCGAAGAGCGCCTCGGCGTATACGCGAGCTACCTCGGGCATCGTGCTTAGTTCTCCGCTCCCGAAAGGGAGGTGAAATCGACCTCGCTGAGCGCCTCCTCGACCAGGCGACGCTGGTCGTCCGGAGTGAGGCTCTTGCGGGTCACCTTCTCGGTGGCCAGCACGGTCAGGTCGGCGACCTCCTTGCGGATCTGCTGCAGCGAGCGCCGCGTCTCCGCTTCGATGTCGCGCGTGGCAGCCGCGACCAGCTCCTCACGCTTCTCCTTGCCGGCCGTGGTCGCCTCCGCTTCGGCGGTCTCCGCCGCCTTACGGGCGCGGGCCATGATGTCGTCGGCCTGCTCGCGGGCCTCGGCAAGCCGGCCGCGGTACTCCTCGAGCAGCTCGTCGGACTCCTTGCGCTGTCGTTCGGCCGCCTCGATCGACTCGGCGATCGTCTTGGCGCGCTTGTCGAGCGCCTCCTGAATTTTCGGGAAGGCAACCTTGCTCAACACCCACATCGTGAAGAGGAAGAGGACCAGCGTCCAGATCATTAGGCCGAGCCCCGGTGAGACCAGGAAGCTGCCGCCTTCTTCCCCGGCGGCCTCTGCCGCGAGTGGGATCAAACCCGCTATGTGGCCAAAGAGCTCCACGTGTCCGGCCTAGAGGAAGAAGGCGATCAGGCCGAAGATGAAGGTGTAGAAGGCGACCGCCTCGGTCAGCGCGAAGCCGAGCCAGCGGATGCTCTGCAGCTCGTCTTTCATCTCGGGCTGACGGGCAACCGACTCGATCTCCTTGCCGAAGATGAAGCCAATGCCGATACCGGCGCCGATCGAGCCGAGGCCGGCGCCGACGCCGAGGGCGATTGCCTTGCCGGCTGATTCGATCCCTTCATCGGAGATCGCGGCGACTACAGGGGACAGATCCATTGAGAACAGGCTCCTTTTCTAGTGACTGGCGGAGGTCGCTCCGCCAAGGTAGATCGCGGTAAGGGTCGAGAAGATAAATGCCTGAAGGGTCGCGATAAGGCCGACCTCGAGCACGAAGAAGAAGAATGCGAGCGGGAAGGTGAGGGCGCCGAGCGCGGCGATGCCAAGCAGCACCGCGAGTCCGCCGCCCATGAAGAGCAGCAACAGGTGGCCGGCGAGGATGTTGGCGAAGAGTCGCACCGAGAGCGAGATCAGGCGGGCGAAGTGCGAGATCGCCTCGATCACAAAGATGAAGGCCTTGCCGATTGGGTTCATCTCCTCCAGTCCCGGCGGCAGCCAGCTCGCCAGGTACGGGATCAGGCCCTTGGAGCGGACCCCTTCGAAGTGGTAGGAGAGCCAGACGACCAGGGTGAGGACCAACGGGATCGAGAGGTTGGCAGTCGCCGCGTAGATCGCGAAGGAGGGGATTTCGAGGCCGAAGACGTTGACCGCGTGCTCGGTGTTGGTCGGCAGCGGCAGGAAGCCGAGCATGTTCGAGAACCAGATCCAGAAGAAGAGCGCGGCGAGGAAGGGGAACCAGCGGGAGGCCATTTTCGGCTCGAGGTTGCCGCCGGTGATCGTGTTCTTCGTCATGTCATAGGCGACCTCGATCGCCGTCTGCACCCGGTTCGGCTTCTGCGCCATGCGGCGCGAGATCCAGACCATGACGAAGATCGTCAGGGCGCTGGCCAGCACCAGGTAGAGCACCGCCTTGTTGATGCTGAGGTCGATGCCGGCGAGGTGGATCGAGACCCACGGTTCGAGCTTGAACTCGTTCTGCGGCTGGAACGATTCGTCTTTGCCCGAGCTGCCGAAGATCAGCAGCATCAGAATCGCGACCGCGAAGTAGGCACCGATGCCGATCAGGACTTTGGTTTTGGTCTTCATCCAGCCTGTCCTTCTGGCTCCAAGAGGTGAGCAATCCCCTGCGCGGCGAAGGAGACCGTGAAGAGGACGAGCAGCAGGACCGCAGCGGCAAGCCCCGCCTCGCGCTCGACGATCCCGCCGAGCAGCACTGCGGTGACCATCAGCCAGACCCGGCCGAGCGTGGTTGCGGCGACGATTCCCATCGCTCGCTGACGGTTGCCAGCCGACAATTCATCCGCGGTGCGGCGAGCTGCGAGAACCTGAATCCCCCGCTGCGCGAGCCAAGCGGTAGCCGCGACGGCGTAGCCGAGCAGGGACAACCCTCCGATTACGAACACGGCGAGGGCGGCGGCTAGCACCAGGAGATCGACATGCTTGGGAGGAGACATAACTACGCCCGTCTCTCAGCGAGCGGGCGGACGGCGACTATATCCAAAAGGGCGGTCGATCCGCTTTGTAGAGCCAGTTCGTGCCGGTTGTAACAACCTCGCACAAAGTGTTGTGGCGACCCCGTCGGGGTAGGCTTCCACTTAACTTTTTCGGTGGATCGCCGATGGCTGGCGCCCGCGGCCGACACCGAAAAAGTACAAGACGTTCCAGCCTACCCCGACGGGGTCTTATCGGCTGGTAGGAGCGCCTCAAACTCGCCGGTTTCTGGATCTATCCGGCTGAAGCGGCGGAGCTTGAGGATCTCCAAGACGTAGACCAGATAGACGCTGGCCGCCAGGGCGAGCAGTCCGAAGGTCGCGACCACTGCGCTCCAGAGGACATCGAAGTGGCCGTGATTGTCGCTGTAGGGGACGAAGCGCAGGGCCAGCGCGAGCGCCGCCATGACGAAGGTCCAGCCGTAGAGGTATGCGAGCGTGCGCCGCTGCGAGAAGCCGATGTTTTCCATCCGGTGGTGGAAGTGCCAGCGATCGGCCTTGTAGACGGGGCGACCGTATTTGAGTCGCTTGGCGACGACGAAGCCGGTGTCGAGGATCGGCACGGTGAGCACGATCAGCGGTAAGAAGAGGGCGATGACGGCGTTGGTCTTCAGGGCGCCCTGCACGGCGACCACGCCGAGCAGGAAGCCGAGCAGGTTGGAGCCGGTGTCCCCCATGAAAGTGCTGGCCGGGGGGAAGCCGTGCCGAAGGAAGCCGAGGGCGGCGCCCGCCGTGAGCGCGGCAAGAACGCCAGCCGAGTTGCGCTCCAGCGAGAGGGCGATGACCGCCAGGGCGACGCCGGAGATCACGCAAACGCCGGCGGCGAGACCGTCAACGCCGTCGATCAGGTTGATCACGTTGATCATCGCGACGATGCCGACCGTCGTGCCGACATCGCCAAGATCGATCGCGCCGCCACCCGGCAGGGAGAGCAGATCCACCGAGCCGGGGTTGAGCTGGCCGAGGAAGGGCACGGTGAAGCTGTCGACCGTCACGCCGGCCGAGACCGGCACGATCACCGCCACCGTCTGGCCGAGCAGCTTCGGCGCCGCGCCGAGTTCGTAGACGTCGTCGAGCATCCCGACGACCGTGATCAGTGCCGCGCCAGCGAGGATCGCCCGCGTCTCGGCGTCCCAGGGCAACCAGACCAACGCGGCGGTGAGAACCGCGGCGAAGATCGCCAATCCGCCCAGGCGTGGCGTGGGCGCGGCGTGCAGCGAGCGCTGGTCATCGGGGACGTCGATCGCCCCGATGCGGCGGGCGACACGGTCGGTGACCGGCACCAGCAAGAGGGCCAGAACCGCCGCGAGGAGGAAGGCGAGGACGGCTTCGACCGAGGCGGGCATCGATCCAGGCTAGGTCGCGTAGCGGTCGAACCAGAGGGTGAAGGCGATCAGCCCCCAAAGCTGGCGACTGAGGTCCTCGCGTCCCGAGCAGTGGTCATCGAGCAGGCCAGTGACGGTGCCCGGGTCGAGCCAGCCCTGGCGGGACAAGGTTTCCGCCGAGAGCGTTTCGCGCGCGAAGCCCTGCAGTGGACCACGCAGCCAGGCGGCGACTGGGATCGAGAAGCCCTGCTTGGGCCCGCGCAGAACCTCCTTCGGCAGCAGCGGCGCCAGCGCTTGTCGCAGCAGCCGCTTCTTGGCCAGACCACGCACCTTGAGCGGCGTAGCCAGACCGAGCGCCATCGCGGCGACCTCGTTATCGAGGAAGGGGACGCGCAGCTCCAGCGAGTGCGCCATGCTCGAGCGGTCGGTCTTGACCAGCAGATCGTCGACCAGGTAAATGCCGAGATCGACGTCCTGCAGGCGGGCCAGCGGTTCGGCGCCGGCCGTCTCCGCGTAGCGCTCGCGGTAGACGTCGACCGGGTCCCAGTCAGGGTCACGCCCACCGAGCAGCGTGGCCTGACTCTGTCGCGAGAAGATCTCCTTCCAGGCGTGGTGGCGCTCCAACGGCGGCAGTCCGGCGCCGCGGGAGAAGCGCTTCGCTTTGTAATCGAGGCTGACCTTGGAGTCGGAGCTCGGCAGCATCTCGGCAAGCGGCGCCGCGAGCGCGGCGAGGCGGCCGACGCGTGGCGCTAGGAGGTCGGCGACGTAGGTGTAGTAGCCACCGAAGAGCTCGTCGCCGCCCTCACCCGAGAGGGCGACTTTGACCTCACCCGCGGCCAGCTCGGATACGAGGTAGGTGGGCAGCGCCGAGGAGTCGCCGAATGGTTCGTCGAAGGCCTCGACCAGCTTGGGAAAGAGCTCGACCGCGTCGGGCCGCAGGACGATCTCGTGGTGCTCGGTTCGGTAGCGCTCGGCGACGAGACGGGCTCGGTCAAGCTCGTCGAAGCTGGTCTCCTCAAAGCCGACCGAGAAGGTCTTCACCGGGTCGGCTTGCTCGCCCGCGGCAAGAGCAACTATGCCGGCCGAATCGACCCCGCCGGAGAGCAGCACGCCGACGGGAACGTCGGCGACGAGGTGAGCGCGGATCGAGCCGCGCAGGGTCTCGCGCAGCTCGTCGGCCAGCTCCCCTACCGGGCGCCTCCTGGTTCGATCGGCGGGAACGGGCGCGGGACGCGCGTAGCGCCTCTGGGTCAACTCACCGTCGCGATAGATCGCCACGGTTCCGGCGGGCAGCTTGCGTGCCTCGGCGAAGATCGTCAGCGGCGCAGGGATCGAGTTGAAGGCGAGATAGGCGGCAACGGCCTGGGGGTCGATCTGGCGGGAGAAGCCGGGCTGCTCCAGCATCGCCTTCAGCTCGGAGACGAAGGAGAGCGTCCCGTCGACCAGTCGGTAGTAGAGCGGCTTGATACCGAAGCGATCGCGAGCCAGGAGCAGACGCCGCTCACGCTGATCCCAGAGGGCGATCGCGAACATTCCCCGCAGGCGCTCGACGAAACCCTCGCCATGCTGCTCGTAGAGGTGAACCAGGACCTCGGTATCGGAAGCGGTCGCGAAGCGGTGGCCAGCGCGTTCGAGCTCGGCCCGCAGCTCACGGTAGTTGTAGATCTCACCGTTCTGGACGACGGTAACGGTGCCGTCCTCGTTGAAGATCGGCTGGTCGCCGTGCTCGAGGTCGATGATCGAGAGTCGCCGCATCGCCAGCGCGATGCCGCTCTCGTGGAAGATGCCATCGCTGTCAGGTCCGCGATGCGTCAGTCGCGAGTTCATCGCCCGGACTGCCTCGATGTCTACACCGCTCCCACGCCCCGCCGTGGCCATTCCACAAATCCCACACATGGCGCGCAGTCTCGCACCCTGACGTGCCGTCGCTTAAGTACCCATAGTGGCGCTTAAGCGACGGCACGTCAGCCGGGGGCGGCGGGGCCGCGGCCGAGAACCTTGACCACGGTGGCGAGGAGCACGCTTATGTAGAGCGGCACGGAGCGGTCGGCGATGTACTCCATGTCGTGGGCGAGCTTGTCGGCCCAGGACTCCTCGCGGGTCATCCGCGTCTGGGCGAAGCCGGTGACGCCGGGGCGGACGACCAACCTTTGCCAGTACTGCGGGATCTCGCGGCATAGCTCGGTGAAGAAAGCCGGCCGGATCGGCCGCGGCCCGACCACGGCCATGTCGCCGCGCAGGACGTTCCAGAGCTGCGGCACCTCGTCGAGATGGACGACGCGCAAGAGGCGCCCGATGCGGGTCACCTCTAACTCCGTGCGTCGCGACAGCTCCTCACCTAGATACGGCCCCAGTCGATCCTCGGCATCCGGCTTCAGGGTGCGGAACTTGTACATGCGGAAGAGCTGTCCTCCCCGCCCCACGCGCGCTCCGTGGTAGAAGAGCGGCCGTCCGGAGGTGAGGACGATCGCCAGCGCCGTGAGCAACAGCAGCGGCGAGAGGATCAACAAAAAAGAAAATGAAATAAAGACGTCCAGGCCCCTGAGGAGGGGATCTACGGGGCGCCTCTCCCCATCACCGGCGAGCGCGATGAAGTGCTCCAGCTCGGCCTGGACGTCCTCGGGCAGAGCGAGAGAATCAGCTTGCGATGTGGCTTGCCGCGGGATGGTCGGCTCCGACGGTACCTAGGATCGTCTTGACGAGGAGGCTAGGGTCTCGCCTGGTCGGAGCCGCGTCCGCGCTGCGTTTCTCGAGCTCAATCGCGCGCGGATCGGTCAGCGGCCGCAACCGGCCTGAGCGGATCAGCGCTTCGTCAACCCCGCCGAGGCGGCCGCCATAGGTGGTGTAGACAGGCACTCCGAGTGCCGCCGCCTCGCGGTTCATCGTGCCGCCGGCGGAGACGACAAGATCGGCGAGCGCGACCAGGCTCTGCGCCTCGACCGCCCCGGGGGGCACGATCAGCGAAGGCAGTGCCAGGCTCTCGACCAGTTCGCGTTGTGCCTGCGTGCGCGGCAGGACGATCGCGTGCACCCCGGCGTCGCTGCCGAGGCGCTGCAGCACTTTGGGGAAGAGCGGGTTCGACTTGCGGTGGTAAAGCGAAACGTCGGGCGGCGGGCGGACGACGACCACGACCCGGCCGGTGTCGACCGAAAGCTGCTCGAGGGCGCCGGGATCGGGCTCGAAGTCGTAGAGGTAGTACTCCTCCTTCAGCCCCGGATAAGGGAAGAGCTTGTCGGGCCCGACGCCGAAGCGACGCAAGCGCTCGGCCGGGACCGAATCGGGGAACATCACCCGCCGGGCGAGGCGACAGCCGATCCGGTGCTGGGTGACCGCGTACTCGTAGTCGTGCATGTTGGCCTCGGGGACGCCGAGCAGCTTCGCTGCGATCGCCAGATCGTTGGAGCCGTGGGCGAGGGCGAGGTCGAAGGCGCGACCGCGGCCGAAGCGGATCATCCCGGTCGTGCGCGCGCCAAGTCGCTGAGCCTTGCGCAGCCGCGAGGCGCCGCCGTGGCGGCCGATCGGCGTGTGCTCCATCCCGTGCAGCTCGAGCAGCGCCTGGGTCTGCGCGTAGTCGCGCGACGTGACCTCGACCGTGTGCCCCTGCGCACGCAGGCGCTCGATGATCGGACGCAGGACCAGGACATGAGCGGGAGCACTCATGTCCACCCAAATCCTCATAAACCGCCACCTGCTCCGCTTCGCGTCCGCGGGCGGCGGCTAACAGCCATATCGGCGACGCTCACGGAGAATCAGATCGTGACGCTCGCTAATTGGGAGTACAGAGGGTAGGCATCCATAAGGGCTTGGGTGCGCTCGGCCAGCGCTGCCTTCTCGGCCTCGAAGTCGCCGGTGAGGGCGGCGGCAATCACCGCGGCAATCTCGGTCAGGTCGTCCTCGACCAAGCCGCGGGTGGTCAGCGCCGGGGTACCGATCCGTAGCCCCGAGGGGTTCATCGGCGGCCGCTCGTCGAAGGGGATCGCGTTGCGGTTGACCGTGATCCCGACCTCCTCTAGACGATCCTCGGCGGTCTTGCCGTCGAGTCCACTCGGGGTCAGGTCGACGAGGACGAGGTGGACGTCGGTGCCGCCGGTGAGCACCGGCACATCGTTCGCTTCGAGGCCGGCGGCGAAGGCCTGCGCGTTGGCGATCGTCTGCTTCTGGCGGATTTTGAACTCATTCGTGGCAGCGATCCGCATGGCCACCGCCTTGGCCGCGATCGTGTGCATCAGCGGTCCACCCTGCTGACCCGGGAAGATCGCTTTGTCGATCGCTTTCGCGTGCCCCTCCCTACAGAGGATCATCCCGGAGCGAGGGCCGCAGAGGGTCTTGTGGATCGTCGTCGTGACGACGTCGGCGTACGGCACCGGGTTGGGGTGCTGGTCGGCGGCAACGAGGCCGGCAAAGTGAGCCATGTCGACCATCAGCAGGGCGCCGACCGAATCGGCGATCTCGCGGAAGGCGGCAAAGTCGAGCTGGCGCGGGTAGGCGGACCAGCCGGCGACGATCAGCTTCGGCTTGTGTTCGTGAGCAAGCCTCTCGACCTCCTCCATGTCGACCCGCAAGTCCTCGCGACGGACGTGGTAGGCGACGATCTCATAGAGCTTGCCGGAGACGTTGAGTTTCATCCCGTGGGTGAGGTGGCCGCCGTGGTCGAGCGCCAGCCCCATGATCGTGTCACCCGGCTCGATCAGCGCCATATAGGCGGCGTTGTTTGCCTGGGCGCCGGCGTGAGGCTGGACGTTGGCGTGCGCCGCCCCAAACAGCTCCTTGGCTCGGTCGATCGCCAGCTGCTCGGCTACGTCGACCTCCTCGCAGCCGCCGTAGTAGCGGTTGCCGGGGTATCCCTCGGCGTACTTGTTGGTCAGAACCGACCCGACCGCTTCCAGCACCGCCTGCGGCACGAAATTCTCCGAGGCGATCATCTCCAGCGTCCCTTGCTGGCGCCGCAGCTCGGCCTCGAGCACGGCGGCGATCGCCGGATCGACCTCGGCCAGCGGTGCTGCTTGCAAGTTTTCGGGTAGCTCGCTCAACGTGAGCCGACGATACCAACGCACCGGGATAGCCTGACGCCGGTGAAAGGCCGTACGCCGCTCGCCATTGCTGCCCTTTTCCTGCTCCTTGCAGTGCCGTCCGCCACCGCAGACGTCGCCAACCCCTGCGAAGCGCCCGAAGCACACCGCCTGCTCTGCCCCAACCTGCGGATCGGCAAGCCGTCCGAAATCTACGAGGACAGCTACGGCAGCAAGCTGCTACTGCGGGCAACGAGCGACGTCAAGAGCCGCGGCAAGGGACCGATGGAGCTACGCGGCCGCCGCGACGGCTGGCACACGATGCAGGTCAACCAGCGAATCCACCGCGAGGGCGGTGGTCGCCTCGTGCTGCAAACCGAAGCCAGCTTGCACTTCACCGATGTCGGCACCTACTTTGGCGGCTCCTACTGGAAGGTCCACCAGCTGGCGCGCTTCGAGCTGCGCCGGGTCGGGCCACAGGGGAACGTCGGCCCGGTCATCCGCACCAGCCCCAAGCTCAACTATTGCCTGCGCGACCTCGAGCGCACGCGTCCCGGCAAGCGCTCGCCGAGTACCCGTCACTACCCCGGCTGCGACCAGGACCCCTACACCGATGCGGTCACGCTCGGCACCTCAGTCGGCTGGTCGGACATCTACCCCGCCGACTACGACAAGCAGTGGATCGACGTCAGCGGCCTGCGTGGCTGCTTCGTCTTCACGATGACGGTCGACCCCAAGCACCTGCTCTTCGAGTCCAACGAGCACGACAACAGATCGCGCCGGCTAGTCCGTCTCCCCTATCGCGGCCAGCCGGGCTGCTAAGTCGCCCCCCGAGAGGCCGCCCTCGCGCAGGACGGTCCATCCCCGGTCTTCATCGAAGCTAGTCAGGTCGACCACGGTCGAGGGGAGACCGGTCAGGCCGCCGCCGTCGATGGCGAGGTCGGCCGCAGCGATGATCTCTGCCGGGACCTCCTCAAAGCTCGCCGGCGCCGGCTCGCCGCTGAGGTTTGCCGAGGTCTGAAGGAGCGGGCACATCGCGCCGGCAAGCGGGCCGGCGATCAGGCGGACGCCGAGCCGGGCACGGTCCTCTCGACAGGCAAGCGGATAGCGCTCCTCCGGGTTGGCGACGACCAGGGTCACTGGGCCGGGCAGTAGGGCGCCAATCGCGTCGCGAGTATGGGGACCGAGGCTCTCGACCAGCTCGCGCATCGCCAGCGGCGAGAAGTACATGACCGCCGAGGGCTTGCCATCGTCACGGCCCTTGATCCGGTGGATACGCTCGATCGCCGCTGCGTTGAGCGGATCGCAGGCGAGGCCGTAGAGGCCATCAGCGGGGAAGACGGCGACGCCACCGTCGGTGATCATCCGCTCCAAGGCGGCCCGGGACGCATCCGCGCCGTCCCGCTCGATCGAGACAACCTCGCTCATCGCCGCCCCCAGACGACCCGCGGAATGCCGGCCAGGTCGGCGCGGGTCTCGACGGTCGCAAAACCGGCCTCGAAGAGCAGCTCGCTTACTGCCGGCGCCTGGCCGGCGCCGACCTCGAGTGCCAGACGCGGCGCCGCGGTCGCGGCAACCGGGATCGCAGCACGCAGAACATCGAGCCCGTCGGCTCCAGCGAGCAGCGCCTCGCGCGGCTCCCACTTGGTCACCTCGGGCTCCAGGCCTCCCCACTCCGACTCGGCGACATAGGGCAGGTTGGCAACGATCAGGTCGAGCCTGCCTGCATCCGGTGGCAGCATCGCCTCGACGAACTCGATTCGGTCGGCCAGATGAAGGCGTTCTGCGTTTGCCCGCGCAACGGCGAGTGCTGCGGAGGACGTGTCGGTGGCGATCACCGCGCAGCCCGGCAACTCGTCGGCGATAGCCAGAGCAACGGCACCCGAGCCGGTACCCATATCGAGCACGCGTTGCGGACCGATCTCCAGCGCCAACTCGACCAGCAGCTCAGTCTCAGGGCGCGGAATCAACACCCGCCGATCGACTGTCAGCTCGATATGCCGAAACCCCTTGCGCCCAAGGATGTATGCCACCGGCTCCCGCCGCAGCCGCCGCCTCACCATCTCTCCGAACTTCCTCGCGGCAGCCGGCAGCACGCCTAGCTCCGGTTCCGCCGCCAGCCGCGCCCGCTCCCACCCCGTCGCCTCGGACAACAGCAGCTCAGCATCGAGCCGCGGGTCGTCAACGCCGGCAGCCCGCAGAGCGTCCACAGCAGACGTCAAAGCTTCCCGAACGCTGCTCATCGTGGGAGCGGCAATCGTGCCAAGAACCTATCCCGGTAGGGCCGGAACGTCTTGTACTTTTTCGGTGTCGGCTTCGGGCGACAGCCCATCCGCATCCCACTGAAAAAGTTAAGTGGAGGCCCTGCCGGGATAGGTTCTCAGGCCGCAGCCGCCGCCTCCAACCTCTGACGCTTCTCCTCCGCGGCAAGGGCGTCGCTGAACTCGGCGAGGTCCCCGGCCAACACGCCTTCGATGTTGTGCGAAGTCAGCTTGATCCGGTGGTCGGTGACGCGGCCCTGGGGGAAGTTGTAGGTGCGAACCTTCTCCGAGCGCTCGCCGCTGCCCACCTGCGCTTTGCGCTCAGCCGCGACCTTCGCCTGCTGCTCGGCGAGCTCGCGCTCATACAGCCGCGCCCGTAGCACCCGCATGGCCTTGTCGCGGTTTTGCAGCTGCGACTTCTCATCCTGCATCGAGACGACGATGCCACTCGGTTTGTGAGTGATCCGCACCGCCGAGTCAGTCGTGTTGACCGACTGCCCCCCCGGTCCGGACGAGCGGTAGACGTCGATCTGCAGGTCATTCTGGTCGACCTCGACCTCGACCTCCTCGGCCTCTGGCAACACTGCCACGGTCGCGGTCGAAGTGTGAATGCGCCCCTGGGACTCGGTCTCCGGCACTCGCTGGACGCGATGGGTCCCGCCCTCGAACTTGAAGATCGAGTAGGCACCCTCGCCCTTTACCGCGAAGGTCACCTCCTTGAACCCCCCCACCTCGGCGGCAGACTGCGAGAGCACCTCGGTCGCAAAGCCACGCTCCTCGGCGTAGCGGGTCAGCATCTTGTAGAGGTCACCAGCAAACAGCGCCGCCTCGTCGCCGCCGGTGCCAGCGCGGATCTCGACCAGCACGTTTTTGGCATCGTTGGGGTCCCGTTCGACCATCGCCAGCCGGATCTCCTCTTCGAGCTCGGCCAGCCGCCCGGGCGCATCCTCGACAACCTTGCGCAGCTCCGCATCCTCGCCCTCCTCCAGCAACTCCCGCGCCCCCTCCAAATCGTCCTTAAGGGTTCGCCACTCCGCCGCCAACGCCTGAGCCGGCTGCAATTCCCGATACTCCCGCCCAACGTCGGCATAGCGCTCCCGATCCGAGATCACCTCGGGATCCGACATCAAGCTCTCCAACTCCGAGAACCGACTTTCGATCTGCTCGACAAGCGCCTCGATCATGAAAGAAACATAGAGGGAAGGAAGTCGGATGCCCCTCCGGCGGAGGCTCAGGGACGAGCGATCGAGCCCTTAGAGGCGTTCAGCTGCGCAACGGCCTCCGACGGAGGGGCACCCGACTTCCTCACGCCTAAGCGACTATCTCAATGGGAGACTCGCCGGCCTCAAGCGGCTTCTCCTCGGCCAAAACCTTCTCCAGCGCCGCGATCGCAACGGCGAGCTGTTCTTCGTCCGGCTCACGCGTGGTCAGGTTCTGCAGCATCAGGCCCGGCCACATCACCGCCCGTACCCAGCGTTTGCGGCGATTTTTGCCCGCCCACTTGATCACCTCGTAGGAGAGACCGGCGATCAGCGGGATACCGAGGATTCGCGAAGCGACCAGCCAGTACCAGGCAGGCAGGCCAATCGGGGCAAAGACGAAGATCGCCAGCACCATCACGATCAAAAGGAAGCTGGTGCCGCAGCGTGGATGCAGGCGCGAGTAGAGCTTGGCCCGTGACGGGACCAGCTCGTCTTCGGCCTCATAGCAAGAGATCGTCTTGTGCTCGGCGCCGTGGTACTCGAAGACGCGGCGCAAGTCGGGTAGGCGACTGATCAAGACGATGTAGCCGAGGAAGATCCCCGTCCGCAGGACCCCCTCGACCAGCCAGAAGAGGAAGGCGTTGCCCAGCTGATCCTTGATCAGGCTGGTCAGTCCGACCGGGACGACAAAGAAGAGTCCGATCGAGAGGGCCAGCGAAAGCACAATCGTCAATCCCCAGATCCAGCCGCCGATCTCCTCCTTCTCGCCCCCCTCGTCCTCCTCCATCTGCGCGTTGGCGGAGATCGCGAGGGCGCGGAAGCCGATCTTCAGCGACTCGCCGAGGGCGACCACACCCCGGATCACGGGCACTCGCCAGAGCCGGTGGCGCTTCGCCCATGGCACCAGCGGTTCGGAGCTGAGCTCGACCTGGCCTTCGGGGTTGCGCACCGCGACCGCCCAGGTGGAAACACCGCGCATCATCACGCCCTCGAGCACAGCCTGACCGCCGACCGGCGCATCGCGCTTGGCAACTAGGGCGCCGTCGGGCATGCGAAGCGGGTCTGCCCCGTTCGAGGAGACGCCTTCAGCCTGCGGAGAGACTGTCTCCGCACTCATGGCTTACTTGGATGCCTTGGCGTGCTTTGCCGCGCGCCGCTGGAACCGCTCGACCCGGCCACCGGTATCGACAAGCTTCTGCTTGCCGGTGTAGAAGGGGTGGCACTCCGAGCAGAGCTCGACGTGCAAATCCTCCACCGTGGCGCGGGTATAGAACTGGTTGCCGCACGAGCAATGCACGTTGGCGAGGGTGTACTCGGGGTGAATTCCTGCCTTCATCGTCTCCCAAGTCTAGAGAAGTGGGCAAGCACGCCTGTGCAGGGGTTGGGAAATGCCCTCATCCTGCCGATAGCTGAGCATGACCACCAGGGCACCGGCGGCTGAAGACAGCACGCTCGCGCGCATTCTGCGCAGCGCCCTGGCGGTCCTGCTGGTCGGCGGCACGCTGTTCGTCGCCCTTCACTCCTGGCTCGGCATCGCCGACGGACTCAACTTCACAATCGTCAGCGTCGTCTATGACGCGGTGGTGCTGGGTGCGGGGCTGGCCTGCCTAGTTAGAGCGTCGGCCTTCGGACCGGAGCGCCGGGCATGGGTCCTGATCGGGGCCGCGATCCTCTCCTGGGGCGGCGCCGAGGTCTACTGGGCGATCTTCATCGAAGGCAACGCAAACGCTCCCTACCCCTCGCCGGCCGATGTCGGCTACCTCGCCTTCTACCCCCTCGCCTATGTGGGGTTGGCGCTGCTCGTCCGCGCCAGGGCGCACGAGATCAACTGGCGCCTGTGGATGGATGGAGCGATCGCCGCGCTGGGCACCGCCGCACTCGGAGCCGCATTCGTCTTCGACTTCGTCGCTGGCAAGGCCGAAGGCACGCCACTGCAGATTGCGACGACGCTCGCCTACCCGCTGGGCGACATCCTGATGGTCGCGATGGTTGTCGGCGTGGTCGCCCTGACTGGCTGGCGACCGGGCCGAACTTGGTCGTTGCTACTCGTCGGCCTCTCCGCCCTTGTCATCGCCGACATCGCCTACACCTTGCAGTCGACGGGGGAAGCCCTCCCGGGCGGCAGCTGGATCGACCCGATCTACCTGATCGCTGCAGTTTGTCTCGGCGCAGCTGTGTGGCAGCCCGCAGAGGCGGCCGAGATCACCTCTCCAGAGGAAGGGGATGGACGGCGAGAGATCGTCGTCCCTGCGGTTTTTGCCAGCGTGATGATCGGGCTTTTCGCGATGCAGTACTACAGCGCGACCAGTGGCCTTTCAACCGTCCTATGGGGGGCGACGATGACCGCCGTGATCGTGCGGCTGGCAATGAGCGACCGCGAGAACAAGGCGCTTTTGGAGCAGGTGCGGACCGACCCCCTGACCGGCCTCGCCAATCGAGGTCGCATGCAGGTAGACCTGCCGAGCCGGGTCGCCCAAGCCACCGAAGCGAATCCAGTCTCGTTGCTTTTGTTCGACCTCAACGGGTTCAAGCACTACAACGACACCTTCGGTCATCCCGCCGGCGACGAGCTGCTGGTGCGGTTGGGGGCCGCACTGCAGGAGGCGGTTGGCGAGGATGGCGTCGCCTACCGGGTCGGTGGCGATGAGTTCTGCGTGCTGTTGAGTTGCCCTCAGGAGCGCTTTGAGGCGGTTACGCGAGCGGCGACGAGTTCCCTGACCGCAACCGGGCCCGGGTTCGCCGTGAGCTCGGCGTGGGGCGCGGTCGAGATCCCAGTAGAGGAGAGCGACCCTTCGGCGGCGCTGCAGCTCGCCGATGTGCGGATGTATGCGCAGAAGGAGTCCCGGCGGCTCGCCCACGATGATTTTTTCGAACCCACCGTGATCGCGGCTCCCCAGCAGTCCGAGGCCGACGCGGCCGCGTCACTTCGCAAGCCCACTAGCCAGCGCTGAGCGCCGCCAACAACGAGTCGAGCGTACGGCCGACTTCGACTCGCATCCCCTCGGGGTCCTCGGCGCGGGCCACCAGCATCGCCGCCTCGTCGAGGGCGCCCATCAACAGGTGGGCGAGCGGACGAACGGGCTGCTCGCGAATCGCGCCAGCCTCGACAGCAACCTGAAGAGTCGCCTCAATCAGGCCCAGCCCATGCTCGGCGGCGATCTCGCGCCAGCGATCCCAACCAAGCACCGAGGGTCCATCGAGCAGGGCGATCTGCTGTGCCTCGGGCTCGGTGGCGGCCCGCAGGAACATCTCCGCCCCTGCACGCATGGCCTCCAGCGGCGATGCCGCCTCGCTGTCGAGCGCTCCGGCGGCGATCCGCTGCGCCAGCTCGGACTCGACTCGTTCGTAGACCGCCTCGAAGAGGTCGCGCTTGCCGCCAAAGTGGTGATAGAGAGCGCCGCGCGTGACTCCGGCGGCGCGCACGATCTCTTCGGTGCCAACGTCGGCATAGCCACGCTCGGCGAAGAGCGCCCGCGCCGCCTCGATCAACGCATCGCGCGTCCCTTCGGTGCGCTCAGCTTGGGTTCGTTTGACATTCATACTGTATGTATGTATCTTACCAGCCGCCGACGGGCCTAAAAGTGGACAAATAGGGCACTTTCAGGCCCATCGACCCCCACGAGCCAATGAAATCGTCCGAGGAGGACACGATGAGCCAGTCAGACCAGCGCCACGAGGTAGAGCTGCCCGCCGGAAAGATTCGCTATCGCGAGGCCGGCGAGGGCAAGCCAGTCGTCTTTGTCCACGGCTACTTGGTCGACGGCCGGCTCTGGGACGGCGTAGTCGACAATCTTTCCGACCGCTGCCGCTGCCTCGCCCCCGATTGGCCGATCGGCGCCCAGCAGGTGGCGATGAATCCCGACGCTGACCTTTCCCCTTACGGCATCGCGGCAATCATTGCCAGCTTCCTCGACGCCCTTGACCTAGAGGACGTGACGATCGTCGGTAACGACTCGGGTGGCGCGATGTCGCAGGTCCTAGTCACCCGCCATCCCGAGCGGATCGGCCGCCTCGTCCTCACCAACTGCGATACGCACGAGAACTTCCCGCCAGGCGTCTTCAAGGCGATGCCGCCGATCGCTGCGCTGCCTGGCGGAATGGCGCTGCTCGCCGCCCCCTTCCGTATTGGTGCCCTGGCACGAGGCGCGTTCAAGCCCTTTTCCAAAAACCCGATTCCAGCGGAGCTTGTCGCCTCCTGGATGGAGCCCGGCCTGCACGACCGGGATGTCAAGCACGACGTGAAGAAGGTGACCACCGGTATGAACAAGCGCTACACGCTCGAGGCCGCAGAGAAACTGCGTAGCTCCGACCTGCCGCTGCTGCTCACCTGGGCACCAGGCGACAAATTCTTCCCGATCAAGTACGCGCAGCGGCTGGTTGCCGACACGCCCAATGCACGCTTAGTCGAGATCCCCGACTCGGCGACTTTCGTACCGCTCGATCAGCCACAGCGCCTAGCCGACGAGATCGCCGGCTTCTCCGGGCCGGCCTAGCCCTGCGGTTATTTTCCGGTTTTGCGTGAAAAAGGGCGTGCGCGATCCGGGGCGTTTTGGTCGTTTTCCGCTAGTTGCGGTTTTTTCGTCTGACGGAGGGGAGAAACTTCCTTAACGCCCCCTACAGGACGGAGAGGGATTCATGCCCAAGGAAATCTTCGACCAGGATCGGCCCACGAGGAGAAGCACGATGGCGAGGCGACTCGACGAAGCCTTCGCCGGTTGCGAGCAGTGGACCCTCGCGCCGCCGTCTCAACGGCGCAGCGAGGCCGTCTTCAGCCCGCAGTTGTCGAGCTCCTCGAGAATGATTGGCAGCGCCGCCACGGTGCGAGCCCAGGAACCGGGGGCGCTGTAGTAGTCGGCGTCGTGTAGGAGGACGATGTCCCCGTCGCGAGCCGAGGCGGTCGCGAGCTGCGCGATCGATCGCGCCGTGGCCCTCCCGCGCCAATCTCTCCCCCACTGCGACCAGAGAACCGGACGCCACTCCTGTCGCCGACACGCCCGCAGGGCGGCGGCACTATAGATGCCGTAGGGCGGTCGGTGATCGACAATTCTCTGACCGCTTGCCTCCTCGATCGCGGCACAGCCCCGCTCTGCGTCATCGAGGAACTGCCGTCCAGTTAGCCGCAGTGCGTTGCGGTGGCGGTGGCAATGCAGCTCGACCCGGTGGCCTGCCGCGACTATTTCGGCCGCCAGGGCGGGATGGCGCTCGACCTGCTCGCCGACGAGGAAGAAGGTCGCCGGCGCCGCTGCCTCGCGCAGGATCTCAAGCACGAGCGGCGTGCCCTGAGGATGGGGGCCATCATCGAAGGTGAGCGCCACGCCCTCGACCCCGTCCTGGCGCCGCATGATCCCCAACCGCGCAGCGACGCGCGGTGAGACCGAGGCCAACGGCGCTCCGATCAAGGGGTTTCGTTGGTGGCGGCGCTCCGAGCAGCCGCCGGCTGCGCTTCCTGTCCAACGGGTGCAGCGACTGCGTCTTCGTCCCTACCAAAGTGGATACGACCCTCCAGCGGCTTGGCCACCACCTTGTAAGGAGCTTCACGGTCGATCACCGTAAACAACATGACAACCGCCAAAGCGGCGACGCCGACTGCGACAGCGACGCGCTCCATCCGCAGGCGCCAGACCGGCTGCGGCTTGATCCGCGGCCGCGCCGTAAGCACGCGCGAGGCGATCGATGGCAGCGAAGCGAAGGACGAATCGGGCGAACGGCGTTCCCGCATCAGGTGCCGCAGCGTCGAAGTGAGCTCGTGCTCTGACCGCGCAACCTCGGCCAGGCCGAAGCGCTCGAAAGCGGCGTTGTTCGCCCGCAGGTGACCGGCCGAGAAGCCGTAGGAGACGACCGGGCAGCCGCGGATGTGCGCCTCGAGCACGGTCAGCCCTGCGGTCGAGTGGACCATCGCGTCGGCCGCCGCCATCCAGTCGCTCATCTGCTCGGTGAAGCCGAGCACCTGCACCCGTTCGTTGTCCGCGTAGCGTTGCTCCAGCTTCTCGCGGGCCGACTCGTTGCGGCCGGCGATGCAGACGACCTGCGTGTCCTCGCCGGCAAGTGCGGCGTCGATCGCGCCTTCGAGGTCGCCGATCCCCCAGCCGCCGCCGGAGACGAGCACCATCCGGGCGTGCGCCGGTACACCCAGCGCCTCGCGCGCGGCAGCGCGCGTGCGCGGCATCAGGAAGTCACGTGCGATCGGCGGCCGCATCCACTCGACGCTGCCCGGTCCCACCAGCCGCTCCACCTCCTCAATCGACTCGGGGTGGGTGACGAAGTGAAGATCGACGCCGGGATGGGCCCAGTAGCGCAGACCAGCGAGGTCGGTGATCGCGGAATGCACGGGCACTAGGATGCGGCGGTTCTCGCGCAGCATCCCCAGCACAGCCGTCACACCCGGGTAGGTGGAGACGACAACGTCGGGCTGGTGTTGTTCGATGACGCGTATCAGCCCGCGGGCGCCAAGCAGGTAGCTGAGGTGGTGCATCAGCCATCGCGTCGGCGCGAACTTGGTGATCAACCAGTACTGGAGATCGAACAGCCAGGGCATCCAACGGAAGGTGAATCGAGACCCGTCGCGCGCAACCGAGGAAGAGATCCGACCCATCGCTTGTAAGCCATCGACGATCTCCACCGTGGCGCCGGGGATCTCCCGTTCGACGTCCTCCTTGATCATCCGAGCGGGAAGGTCGTGGCCCTCGCCAATATCGGCGGTCAGCACCAGCACTCGCGGCGGGCGCTCGCCTGTCTCCTCACTTGCCCCCTCCAGCAGCGACCCCGGCGCGCGTCCATTTCCGTTGCCATTGCCGTTATGGCTCAGAACCGGCTTCAGGCCGGGAACTGGATCCGGCGGGCGGATGCTGCTGCGCACCCACTCGACGTAGCGGCGCACGCCCTCGCGGAAGCTGGTCTCGGCCTTCCAGCCGATCTCCTCGAGCGCCCTTTGATTGGAGATCTCCTTGCCGGGAAAGTCACCGGGGCGGGGCGGCGTGTGGACAATTTCGCAGCCGTCGGTATTTTCCTGGACCCGCTCGGCGATTTCGAGAATCGTCACGACCTCGTCGCCCGAGAGGTTGTAAGTGCGGCCCGCGGCCTCGGGCGCAAGCGCGGCGACGATGCCGGCGGATAGGTCCTCGACGTAGATGAAGCTGCGCGTCTGGCTGCCGTCGCCGGCGATCGTCAGCGCCTTGCCTTCGAAAGCCAGGTCGGTGAACTTGGCGACCACACCGGCGGCGCGGGCTCGCGGGCCGTAAGGGATACCGAAGCGCAGCACCGTGCACTCGAGGTCGTAGAGCTCGGCATAGCCGGCGCAGTAGGTCTCGCCGGCGAGCTTGGTCGCCGTATAGAGATGACGCGGCGCCGGGATCGGGGTTTCCTCATCGACCGCCTGCTCGGTGCAATCGCTGTAGGCCCAGGTGGTCGAGCCGTAGACGACGCGACCGACCTTGGCCCGACAGGCCGCCTCGAGCACGTTGAGCGTGCCCCTGGTATTGACCTCCTCGGCCAGCACTGGGTCGGCAAGAACGTGAGATACGTCGGCGACCGCGGCCAGGTGAATCACCGCGTCACAGTCGCGAATCGCCAAGTCGAGGTTGGCGGGGTCGGTGATGCTGCCAGTGAAGGTCTCCACTTCGAGTGGCGAGTGGTAGGGCGAGGCGCTGAGGTCGAAGATCCGCGGTGTGTGCCCGTCTTCGATCAGGCGATCCACCACGTGCGAACCGATGAAGCCACCGCCACCGGTTACCAGGACTCTCATGACACCCCTTTCGCGCTTCGCTCACTCACGCTAATTACTACCGGAAATCTCGTTCGTTCGCTCCGCACTCAGGCCTCCTTTGCGAGGGCATCGTCCCGGCTCTCCGGGCGATAGTAGAGCGGCACGCACCAGTGGTTCTCGGCCACCCAATCGGTATTGGGCAACTCGTCAGCCCTACCCATGATCCGGTGGCAGGGCTCTTCGTAGACCCGACCGGTTGACTTCTCGATCTGGTCGAAAACGATGTACTTGTAGAAGCCCGAGGTCATTCCCTCAGGCAGCTCCAACCGCGCCGGGTGCAGTGGATCGAGGTACTCGCGCGCATACTCGTTCTTCCAGGCGACGATCTCCTCCATACGGTCGGCTTGGACGAGCGCAAGCGCCGCGGTGAACTCGCTCATGCGGAAATTGAGGCCGTCGACCTCGTGCTCGAACTTGCCGTAGTTGCGGAACTTCGCGGCAAACTCGATCAGCTCTGAGTCGGCGGAGACGAGCACTCCCCCCTCGCCGCTGGAAACCGTCTTCGTCGCGTAGAGCGAGTAGACACCGGCATCACCAAAGCTTCCGGGCCTGCGCTCGCCCCACTCGGCGCCGTGCGCATGGGCGCAGTCCTCGAGTAAGAAGATCCCGTTCTCCTGACAGTAGGCGGCGATCCGCTCGGAGTCGAAGGCGATGTGGCCGCCGATATGGACGAGGATCGCTGCCTTGGGCTTCATTCGCGCCGCCTTGCGCTCAAAGTCCTCGAACGACATGCAGAGGTCACTCCGGTTGCAGTCGACGAACTCGACCTCGGCACCGGCGTTGATCGCCGCCAGCGGCGTCGCCATGAACGTGTTGGATGGACAGAGCACGGTCTCACCTCGCACGCCGGCGAACTCAAGCGCAGCGAGGGCGCCGCCGGCCCAGCTGGACAGGCCGAGGCTGGGCAGGCCGTTCCACTGCGACCAGCGCTGCTCGAAGGCCTCGAGCATTCGACCCTCGGACCACTGCTCGGAGTCGAGCACCTGGGTCCACAGCTCGAAGAGACGAGCGCGGTCGCGGTGATCGAACCCGATCGCGAACCTGCTCGCGTCGAGCGGAGGGCTGACTGGCTGGGGCAAACCGCCGCCAGGCTACCAACGAATGCGGTCAGTTATCTAAAGAGACAGGCTCTTCATGCGCGCTATCGATCACAGCACCGACCGCCTTCGAGCCCGCCAGGAGAACCGTCCCCACAACGGCTAGGCCCATGAAGGCGACCAGGGCGACGCCACCGAGCGGGGTGTTGGCCCAAGACTCGCCGAAGATCAGCGGCGCCAGCAGCACCGGGACGAGGATCTGAACCGCGAACATCACCGGGGCGACGTGGGTGGCGGCACGCCGCTGCAAGGCGCTCATCTCGCTGAGCAGCGCCAGGCCCTCGGAGGCCGCCGCCGTGCCGAGCCAGACTGCCGCGACGACGATCGCCCCGGCGGCCAGCTCGTCGGTGAGCAGCTTGCTGGCAATCGCCGTCCAGGCGTAGCCGCAGCCGGCGCTGATCACCATCAGAGCGCCGACCGCGCTCGTTCGACGGCGCAGGAGATAGGGAAGAGCGATCGGGATCGCCACGATCGCCAGAGCGGCAGCGATAGCCACGGCACCAGCGTGGTCGGTGGTCCGCTCCGGGGCCGCCCAGGCGACGCCCCCAACGCCGGCGACGATCGCGGCGACCGCGGCGAACTCACGCTTTCCCGGCGCCTCCCCCAGCCGCGTGGCGCCGAGCCAGAGCAACAGGATCAAGCCGCTCGCCAGGCACGGCTGCACCACGGTGAGCGGCGCCAGCAACAGCGCCGCGATCTCCAGCGGCCAGCCCGCCAACCCCAACGCCGTAGCCCCAAGCCAGCGCTTATTGCGCACCAGCTTGCCGATGAGGGAGACGCGCAACGAGTGCTCCCCAGGCACCTCCCGAGCCTCGAGCGCCTGCAGCGCGATCGAGGTGTTGTAGAGCAAAGAAGCTCCAACCGCCGAAACGATGCCGAGGGCCAGCACGCGCCGACCCTATCCGGCAGATCCGAAGTCCCTCAGCAACGGCCTCATGGAGAGGGACACCCAGCCCTCCCCAAAGCCCTACGTCTCTTGGTACAGCGGCCCGTCGCCACCCTCGGGCAACGTGAGGCGGCCGCCCTTGGCGGTGATCGCGCCGCACTGGACGCAGTTGGAGGCGGTGACGTGGACGTCGACCTCGGCGGCGCCGTTCTCGAGCTGCTCGTCGGGGATCTCGTAGACCTGGGCCGGGCACATCGAGACCCAGGTCTGGGCGAGCTCGCGCGGCACCTTGGTCTGGATGCGGACGTGGTTGGGGGCGTCGTCGCGGGTCGCGTTACCGGAGAGGAAGACCGAGTCGAGCTTGTTGAAGGTCAGCTCGTTGTCGGGCTTGGGATACCTGTCGGCGGCCTTGCCGATGTGCATCGCCGGCTCGGCGTTGTCCTCGACCTTCATGTGGCCGGGCGGGAAGTTGCCTTTACTGGCGACGAGCATGTTGGCGACGATGCCACCGCGGATCAGGCCCTTGGTCAGCGGCTGCTTCATGTTGCGCGACTTGTAAAGGTCCTTCTCGATCACCGAGCTGCGGATCGCCTCGTCGTAGGAGGAGAAGTTGACCGAGTCAATGTCCTTCTTCAGCGACTCGACGATCGCTTCCGCCGCATACATGCCAGCGTGCATCGCGTAGTGGACACCGGCGAGTTCGGCGATGTTGACCATACCGGCGGCATCGCCGGCGACCAGCATGCCGGGGACGGAGAAGCGCTTGGGGAGCGACCAGTAGCCGCCCGAGGGAATCGTCTTCGCGCCCCAGCCAACCCGTTTGCCGCCCTCGATGATCTTCTTGATGAAGGGGTGGGTCTTGAAGCGCTGCAGCTCGTCGTGGACGCTGAAGGTGGCATCGGTGTAGTCAAGCCCGACGACGAGGCCGAAGCAGACCTTGTCCTCGCCCATCGGGTAGATGAAGCTGCCACCTGCCTCCTTGTATTTGCCGCCCCAGCGCAGCGGCCAGCCGAGCGTGTGGATGACACGGTCGAGCGGCTTCGGCACCTCCCAAACCTCCTTCACCCCAAGCTCCCAGGCCTGGGGGTCGCTGCCGTCGCGCATGTCGAAGTAGTCGAAAGCGGAGTAGGTGAGGTGGCCGATCGTGCCCTCGGCGAGCACCGTCGCCTTGGCGACGACGTCCGAGCCCGGCTCGAAGTTGCCGAGCTCTTCGCCGTCCTTGCCACGACCGCGATCGCCCGAGCGCACCCCCTTGACGATCCGGTCCTCAACCAAGAGCTTGGTCGCGGCGGTCTCAGCGAGGATGTAGACGCCGGCCTCTTCGGCTTTGTCGGCGAGGAAGCGACCCAGTTTGGAGACCGACATCGTGTAGGTCCCCTCTTTGCGGAAGTTGGGCGGCGGCGGCTTCAGCGGGATCGCCGCCTTGGAGGTGAGGAAGTAGGTCGCGTCCTTGGTCACCTCCTGGTAGACCGACGGCCAATCGCCCGGGTCCATCTCCGGGAACAGCCGCGTCATCGCCGAGGGGTCGACGTTGGCTCCGGAGAGCAGGTGCGCCCCCGACACTTTGCCCTTCTCGATCACCGCGACCGGTACTTCGCCCAACTTCTCGGTCAGCTCCGGCTCGTCCTCGAGCAGCTGCATCAATTTGTTGGCGCAGGCCAAGCCCGCCGGCCCACCGCCGACGATCGCGACGCCGACCTCGATCCGGTCGTCGACCGGATCGGTCGGCGGGCCGATCACATCGGCGGAGTCGAACGGCGGCGGGAAATCGATGGGCCTGACTGCGGGCATGTCTCTGCTCCTTTGCGACGGCCGAGCGCGTTGGCTCAGCCGCCCTTCTGCGCGGCTGACCCCATGCCACGTGCAATCCGGGGGCGCGAATGGCCAAGCAGGTCAAGGACGCAGGGTGCAGCCTTTGCTGGTTGCAAAGGCAAACCCGAGGACGCCGACATGCGCCGGCCAGGCGCGTCATCCGGTTGTGCGTGGTGTGGGGTCATCCGCGCTTTGCCTTGATCGCCTCGGTCAGCTTGGGGACGATCTTGTGCAGATCGCCGACCACGCCGAGGTCCGAGAACTCGAAGATCGGCGCGTTCTGGTCCTTGTTGATCGCGAGGATGTTCTCCGAGCTCTGCATCCCGACCTTGTGCTGGATCGCGCCGGAGATGCCGGCGGCGAGGTAGAGCTTCGGCGCGACCGTCTTGCCGGTCTGGCCGATCTGGGCCGCGTAGGGGTACCAGCCGGCGTCGACCACGGCGCGGGTGGCGGCAACCGCCCCGCCCATCGCCTCGGCCAGTTCCTCGCACTGCTTGAAGCCCTCCGCCGCGCCGAGCCCGCGGCCGCCGCCGACGAGGATGTCGGCGTCCTCGATGTTGACGTCGGCACCGCGCTGCTCGCCACGCTGGACCAGCGTCGCCTTGGTCGACCAGGCCGAGAGCTCGACGTCGACGTCGACCACCTCGGCGCTGCCGCCGCTCTCCTTGGCGTCGAAGGCGTTGAGGCGGCCGATGATGATCCCCGGCTCACTGACGTAACCGACATCGGCGATCTGGGAGTCCTGCAGGATCGGGCGCTCGACGACCAGCTTGCCGTCCTGCACCTTGACCTGCGTCACCTCCATCGTCACGCCGGCGTTCAGCCGCGCAGTCAACCCGGCGCCGATCTCGAAGCCGAGCAGGCCGCCGCCGAAGAGCGCGTAGCCGAAGCCCTCGTCGGCGATGACCTTGGCCATCGCGTCGACGATCGGCTGGGCCAAGCCCTCGGGCACGCTCTTGGCCCGGTAGACCTTGGCCGCGCCCCAGTTACCGAGCGAAGCGCAGGCATCGTCGGCAACCTCGCCGACGACCAGCGCGGCGGCATCGCCACCGATTTCGCCGGCCAGCTTGGCCGCCTCGGAGATAGCCCCGAGCGAGTTTTTGTTGAAGTTGCCCTCGTCGTCGTGGAGGGCGTAAACCAGAATGCCTGCCATCTAGATCAGCTTCCTCTCGTCGAGCCAGGCGACGATCTTTTCGACCGTCTCGTTGGTGTCCTCGTCCTCGATGATTTCGCCGGCTTCCTTGGGAGGCGGCGGGTTGAGCGCGAGGACCGTCGTCTTGGAGCCGGTCTCGCCGACCATGCCGGCTTCGATGCCAACGTCGCCGGTGGCCTTGCCATCGAGGGGTTTTTTCTTCGCCCCCATGATCGCTTTTAGGCTCGGGTAGCGGGGCTCGTTGATCGCATCGCCGACGCTGATCACGGCGGGCAACTCGACCTCGACCGTGTCGTAGCCGTACTCGGCCTGGCGCTCACAACGCAGCTTGCCGTCAGTGACGTCGATCTTGATCACCTGAGTCAGCGAAGGCATCTTCAGGTGGTCGGCGACGACGGCGCCGATCGTGTAGCACTCGCCATCGTCGGACTGCTGGCCAAGCAGGACCAGGTCCGGGCTCTCGGACTCGAGCACTTTGGCGAGCGAGTAGCCGGTGGCGCAGACGTCAGAGCCCGACAGCGCATCGTCGGAGAGGTGCACCGAGCGGTCGGCGCCGAGCGCCACCGCCTTGTGCAGCGCGCGGACGGCGGAGTCGGGGCCCATCGTCACCGCGATGACCTCCTCGACCGGGATCGCGCCACCCTCCTTGATCTGCATGGCGGCCTCAATTGCATGGGTATCGAAGGGGTTGAGGTTTTTCTCGCCGCTACGGTCCAACCGCATCGTTCCGGAGTCGATGCGCTTCTGGACGGCGGCGTCCGGAACCTCCTTGACCAGGACGCAGATCTTCAACTTTCAAGCCTCCTTGGCTGTTCTCAGGCTGTTGACTGACCAGTCAATCAGTCTATCTATACATCGGACGGTGTGCTGTCAAGCACACCGGCGGATGTGCGGAGCACAACGCGCACGTGTGCTGTTCGGCGTGACCGAGATCACGCTCTGATTCATCTACTTCAAGCTTCTTCCCGCTCGTGGCGCTTTTCAGCACCACTGCGGATGAAATCGACGATCTCGTCGGTGCCCGAACCAGGCGTAAAGACCGCAGCGACGCCTAGCTCCTTGAGCTCGGGGATGTCATCGGCCGGGATCGTCCCCCCCACCGTGACCAGGACGTCGTCGACACCCTGTGCCTTGAGCAGCTCGACCACCCGCGGCACCAGCGTCATGTGGGCGCCGGAGAGAATCGAGAGGCCGACCGCGTCGGCGTCCTCCTGGATCACCGTCTCCGCGATCTGCTCCGGCGTCTGGTGCAAGCCAGTGTAGATCACCTCCATACCCGCATCGCGCAGCGCCCGGGCAATGATCTTGGCACCGCGGTCGTGCCCGTCCAAGCCAGGCTTGGCGACGACGACGCGGATCTTGCGGGCGGTTGCTGCCTCCATAGCGGCTCGGGAGATTAGACGACCGATGCCGAACCGGGGGAGAAATCTCCTCGCTGAACCCTTTACCACCGTATGCGTGGGTCAAATGACCACTCAAGGGGCGGGCGGGCGATCTGGGCACTGGTGAAACGGCAGCACGGCGCGATCGCCCGGCGACAGCTCTTAGAGCTTGGGCTTAGCCCCCGCCGGATCGAGCGGCGGATCGCCTCCGGGCGGCTCCACCCCGTGTGGCGCGGCGTCTACGCGGTGGGGCGGCCGCTATTGGATAGACGCGGCCGCTGGATGGCAGCGGTACTCGCCTGCGGGCCGAATGCAATGTTGAGCCACGGCAGTGCAGCGGCGCTATGGGGATTCGGGTCTGAGCAAGGCGTGATCGAGGTCTCGGTACCGGCCGGAAGGCGCAACCGCCTGCGTGGGATCCGTGTCCACCGGCGTACGGAGGAGGCTCTCGGCGATGTCGCCATCCACGAAGGGATTCCGCTCACCTCTCCGGTGCGCACGCTGATCGACCAGGCGACGCGATTGAGGCCGCTGCAGCTCGAGCGCGCCGTCAACGAGGCAGACAAGCTCGACCGAGTAAGAGCGGACACGCTGCACGCGTCGCTAGACGACCATCGCGGTCAACCCGGTGTGAAACCGCTGCGCAAGCTGCTCGACCCCCTCACCTTTCGGCTCAGCGACTCCGAGCTGGAGCAACTGATGAGGCCGCTGGCACACGCCGCTGGGCTGCCGACGCCGCAAACGAAAGCGTGGGTGAATGGCTACGAGGTCGACTTCTTCTGGCCCGAGCTCGGAATCGTGGTGGAGACGGATGGGCTGAAATATCACCGCACCGCGTCCCAACAGAAGCGCGGCTTGAAGCGGGATCAGACGCACTTAGCGGCCGGAATGTGGCCATTGCGCTTCTCCCACTGGCAGGTCAAGCACGAACCGGCGCATGTTCGGCGAATCCTCCGCAGCGCGGTCGCCCGAGCGGCAAAACGGGGTGGCTGAACCCTTTGCCACCGATTCCGGGGGCAAAGTGACCACTCCTGCGTCGCTAGAAGACCGGGGACTCGGTGTAGGTCCCGAAGACCTCTTGCAGGGCGGAAATCATCTCGCCCTCGGTAGCGCGAGCGCGGGCGGCTTCGATGATCGGCGGCATCAGGTTGGCGTCGGTCGCGGCAGCGCGCTTCAGCTTGGCGAGGGCCGACTCGGCTGCCGCGCCGTCGCGCTTAGCGCGGGTCGCCGCCAGGCGATCGGTCTGCTTGCGTTCCAGGGCTGGGTCAATGCGCAGGATCGGGGTCGGGTCTTCGTCCTCCTGGACGAAGTCATTGACGCCGACGACGATGCGACTGCGCTCGTCAACCTCGCGCTGGTAGGTGAAGGCAGCGTCGGCAATCTCGCGCTGGGGGAAGTTGCGGCGGATCGCCTCAACCATCCCGCCCAGCTCGTCGATCCGGGCGAAGTAGTCGTAGGCCGCGGCCTCCATCTCGTCGGTCAACTTCTCGACGAACCAGGAGCCGCCGAGCGGGTCTGCCGTGTTGACGACGCCCGACTCGAAGGCGATCACCTGCTGGGTGCGCAGCGCCACCCGCACGGCCTCCTCGGTCGGCAGCGCCAGCGCCTCATCGAAGGAGTTGGTGTGCAGGGACTGGGTGCCGCCGAGTACCGCTGCCAGCGCCTCAATTGAGGTGCGGACAACGTTGTTGAGCGGCTGCTGCGCGGTCAAGGAGACGCCCGCCGTCTGCGCGTGGAAGCGCAGCCGCATCGACTCCTCGCGCTTGGCGCCGTAGGTATCGCGCAGCTCGCGCGCCCAGATCCGCCGCGCCGCCCGGTACTTGGCGATCTCCTCGAAGAAGTCGACGTGAGCGTTGAAGAAGAAGGAAAGGCGGGGGGCGAATTCATCAACGTCGAGACCGCGCTCGATTGCTCGCTCGACATAGGTGAAGCCGTCCTTCAACGTGAAGGCGAGCTCCTGCTGGGCGGTCGAGCCGGCCTCGCGGATGTGGTAGCCGGAGATCGAGACCGGATGCCAACGCGGCATGTTCTCGGTGCACCACTCGATCATGTCGGTGACAAGGCGCATCGCCGGCTCGATCGGGAAACACCACTCTTTCTGCGCGATGTACTCCTTGAGGATGTCGGTCTGGATCGTGCCGCCGAGCTTGTCCGCCGGCACCCCTTGCTGCTCACCGACGAGGACGTAGAAGGCAAGCAGAATCGCAGCGGGCGCATTGATCGTCATCGAGGTGGTGACGCCGCCCAGCGGAATCCCATCGAAGAGCTGTTCCATGTCGTCGAGGCTGTCGACGGCAACCCCCTCGCGCCCTACCTCGCCCAGGCTGCGCTCGTGATCGGAGTCGTAGCCCATCAGAGTGGGCATGTCGAAAGCGGTCGAGAGTCCGGTCTGGCCGTGGTCGAGCAGGTAGTGGAAGCGCTCGTTGGTCTCCTCGACCGTGCCGAAGCCGGCGAACTGGCGCATCGTCCAGAGCTTCCCGCGGTGCATCGACTCGTAGGGGCCCCGGGTGAACGGGTACTCGCCGGGGCGGCCAATCGACTCCTCAGGCTCGGTCGGAGCCAGCTCGGGGCCGTAGAGCGGCGCAATCGGGTGGCCCGACATCGTCGTGCGCTCAACGTCAAGCTCTTCGAGTGGCTTCTGCCGCGGCTCCGTCGCCATGCGCAGAGTGTAGATGCGGCCTGACCTAGCGGCGCCCCGCGAAGCGCCGGGGTGGCGGCTTGCGGCGCGCGGCGATGCGCGAGGCGCCGAAACCGGCGACCGTTGCCAGCAGGGTGACGGCGAGGGCGACAAGGCGGCGGCCCAACTGCTCGAAGCGCATCGTCTGCCAGCCTTCCTCGCGGGCGATTCCGGCCAGGGGCGGATCTGGGTTGACCGCAACCGGGTGGCCAACCGCGCGCAACATCGGCAGGTCGGAGATCGAGTCTGAGTAGGCATAGGAAGCCTCGAGGTCGATGCCGTGCTCGGCGGCGAATACCTCCATCGCCTCAACCTTTCCCGGCCCATAGACGAACGGCCCATCAAAGCGGCCAGTGAAGGCGCCGTCCTCGCCGACCTCGTAACGGGTGCCGATACCACCGTCCATTCCCAGCACGGCCGCCAGCGGTTCGACCACGCCATTGCCGGCGGCGCTGACAATGAAGGTGGCGCGGCCGGCATCCTGGTGGGCGTAGACCTCGTCGAGCATTTGCGGATAGACGCGTGGCAGGATCGCCGCCATCACCTCGGGGTTCATCCGCTCCAGGCTGCGCGCCGGGACGCCAGCGATCAAATCACGAGCGACCCGCAGCACCTCGGTCGTGCGCTCGTCGGTGGTGCCGCGCAGGCGATAGCGCAGGTGCTCGACCCCCCAGCTCGCCAGCAGACGACGGGAGACGATCCCGTGCCGCGTCGCGACACGGGCGAACTGCATCCCCGACGAACCTGCCATCAGGGTCTTGTCCAAGTCAAAGAAGGCAGCGGTCCGCTGCAAGGGCTCAGACCTCGATGACTATGGCGTCGCCCTGGCCGCCACCGCTGCAGATCGCGGCCACGCCAAGGCCACCGCCACGACGACCGAGCTCGTGGACGAGTGAGCCGACGATGCGGGCGCCTGAGGCGCCGATCGGGTGACCGAGGGCGATCGCGCCGCCGTTGACGTTGACGTTCTCCTCATCGACGCCGAGCATCCGCATCGAGTTGAGGGCAACCGAGGCGAAGGCCTCGTTGATCTCCCAGAGATCGACATCCTCGGGGCCCTTGCCGATCTTCTCCAGCGCTTGCTTGGCGGCGTTGGCAGGGGTTCTCGCCAGGTAGGGAAAGTCGTCGGCGACCGTGCCGTAGGAGAGGACACGGGCCAGGACCGGGCGGCCTTCCTTTTCGGCCCACTCGTCTGAGGCGGCGACGATCGCCCCGGCCCCGTCGTTGACGCCAGGCGCGTTGCCGGCGGTGTGGGTGGCGTCCTCGCCACCGATCGCGCGCAATCCGGCCAGCGTCTCGACCGTCGTCTCCGCGCGAATCGCCTCATCGGCCTCGATCGTGTTTTCGCCCTTACGCGACTTGACCGTGACGCCGACAATCTCATCGGCAAGGCGACCGGCGTCCGTCGCCTCGGCGGCGAGCCGGTGCGAGCGCTCGGCGAAGCGGTCCATGTCGGCGCGGGTGATCTCCAGCTCGTTGGATACCTCGCTGGCCTCGTTGATCATCTGCTTTTCGGTGAAGGGGTTGGTGAGGCCGTCATGGACCATCGCGTCAATCGTCTCGACGTGGCCCATGCGATAACCGAAGCGGGCGCCCGGCAACAGGTGCGGGGCGCCGCTCATCGACTCCATGCCGCCGGTCACGGCAACGTCGGTGTCGCCGGCGCGGATCGCCATGTCGGCGATGCCGAGCGAGCGCATGCCCGAGGCGCAAACCTTGTTGATCGTCTCCGAGGGGACCTCCTTGGGGATGCCACCCTTGATCTGAGCCTGGCGCGAGGGAATCTGCCCCTGCCCAGCCTGTAGGACCTGGCCAAAGACGACCTGCTCGACCTGCCCCGGATCGACGCCCGAGCGCTCCAGCGCGGCTTCGATCGCGTGGCCGCCGAGGTCGGTGGCGTCGAGTGAGGAGAGGGTCCCGCCCATCTTGCCGAAGGGCGTGCGTGCGGTTCCAAGAATTACGGTGCTGGGCATCTGGCGGCCTTTCTACGTCGGTTTATGCCGGGTCTCGGCTCGGGATGGGCCGCAAGGCCCTATCGGGAACGATAGCGGCCCTCGGCGCCGAGTTGTGCCTCCTTGGTCACGCAGGGGGAGACGATGGAGGTCGTAGACTCGCCGACGATGAACGTCGTCGTCAGCCAGGAGAGCCTGCCGGAGGTCGCCGCCGACCTGCTAGTGGTCGGTCTCTACGAGGACAGCGCCCTGCCCGACGAGCTGAGCGGCGCGCCCGGCGCCGAGGACACCAAGGGCGCCTTCAAGCAGCTCACCCTGCTGCGCCCCGAACGGCCGAGCCGCGTCCTTGTCGTCGGCCTCGGCAAGCGCGACGAAATCGACTCTGAGCGGCTCCGGGTCGCCGCGGCTGTTGCCGCAAAAGAGGCCCTCCGTCTGAAGGTGTCCGATATCGCCTGGTCGCTGCCCGACTCCGACGACGAGGAGGCTGCCACGGTCGCGATCGTCGTCGGCACGATTCTCGCCGCCTACCGCTTCGACCGCTTCCTCAGCAGCGACCCCGGGGATCCTCCCTCGCCCAGGATCGAGTCGTTGACCCTGCTCGCACCGGAGGCCGTCGCGGCCGCCGCCGAGGGCGGCCGCATAATCGCCGAAGCGCAGAACCGCGCCCGCGACCTGCAAAACCTTCCCTCGAACGTCGCGACGCCTTCCTTCCTCGGCCGCCGGGCGCGCGAGATCGCCTCGCACCATGACGGGGTGACGGCGGAGGTCCTGGGTCAAGAGGAGATCGCCGCCAAGGGGATGGGTGGCCTGACAGCGGTTAGCCAGGGAAGTGAAGAGGAGCCGAAGCTGATCGTCCTGCGCTATGCGGGGGGCGGTTCGGGTCCCACCCTGGGCTTCGTTGGCAAGGGGGTCACCTTCGATACCGGCGGAATCTCGCTAAAGCCCTCGGCCTCGATGCACGAGATGAAGATGGATATGTCGGGCGCCGCAGCGGTGCTGGAGGCGGTCGGGGCGATCGCCGAGCTGGGTGTTCCGGTCGACCTGATCGCAGTCGTCCCGTCAACCGAGAACATGCCGTCGGGGAGCGCGATCAAGCCCGGCGACATCATCACCCAGTACAACGGCAAGACGGTCGAGGTCAACAACACCGACGCCGAGGGCCGACTGATCCTCGCCGACGCCCTCGCCTACGCGGTCGAGCTAGGCGCCGAGCGGATCGTCGACATGGCGACGTTGACGGGTGCCGTCCTGATCGCGCTCGGCTCCACCTACGCTGCCGTGATCTCCAACGACGACCAGCTCGCAGCAGAGGTGCAGATAGCCGGCGGCGAAACCGGCGAGCTGGTCTGGCGTCTCCCCCTCCATCCTGAGTACAAGGAGCTGACCAAGGGCACCGTCGCCGACCTCACCAACGCTTCGGCCAAGCGCAAGGCGGGCACGATCTACGCCGGCTCGTTCCTCGAGGAGTTCGTAGGCGACACGCCATGGGCTCACGTCGACATCGCCGGCACCGCCTGGGACGTCGGCCGCCCCTACGTCGGCGACGGCGCCAGCGGCTTCGGCGTGCGCCTCCTGGTGGAGCTCTCCTACGCCTTCCGCCTCTAGCGCGGGCGCCGTTTCTCGACGCGCGGGAGTCGAATCAGAGCTCGAGGATCATGCAAGTGGCGACGCCGTGGGCCAGGAGTTTGCCGGTCTCGGCCGCGGTGAGGTTGGCCTCGGCCGTGGCCTGGCGGCGGCCGCGGTAGAGAACGTTGGCCTCACAGAGGACGCGGCCGGTGTCGCGGGTGATCGGCCGCACGTACTTGGCCTCCAAGCCGAGCGAGGTGTAGGCAACCCCGGCCGGCAGCGTCGTGTGCACCGCGCAGCCAAGAGCCGAGTCAAGCAAGGTGGCTGCGTAGCCGCCGTGGACAACGCCGATTGGGTTGTAGTGCTCCTCACCGGGATCGCCGGCAAAGACCGCTCGCCCCTCGTCCAGCTCGATTGGTCCCATGCGGAGGGTCACGGCGATTGGTGGCGGGGGCAGCTCGCCGGCGACGATCGCTTCCATGTACTCCATACCGGTCATCGTCGCCCCGGCGGCCGCGGTCGGAACTGGGTCCTGCCAGACAAGGGTGCGAGTGCGAGTCGTCTCCGGGCTGGACTCAGCAAACAGCTCGGCTGCCTCGACCGCCGTGCCGCCGTTACGGGCAGCCGCGGCGATCTTGGCAGTGACGTCGTTAGTGGAGGTCTCGATGCCGCTCACCGGCGTGCTCCGTGAGCGGCCTGGCTGGCTGCTCTACCGGGCTGGCGGCCCGCAGGATAGTGAAGGTCAGCGGCGATCTCAGCCTGGCTGATCGAGATCCGCGGAGTCCTCGCCCGTCGCTGATGCCTGTGTCGTGAAATCAGCCTCATCTTGCGCCTCCAATCGGCGATGGTTGCTTGAAGCAACCGTTGATTGGGACCACCCTAGCCGACTCAGTTGCTTCACGCAACCTTGTGTGCCAAGATCACTCTTGTGCTTGGTCATGCGTATCCGGGGCAGGTCTGCTCGATCGCCAAGGCGCTCGAGGTGGTCGGCGAGCGCTGGAGCCTGCTGATCGTCCGCGACGTGATGAACGGCAACCGCCGCTTCGGCGAGCTGCAGCGCGGCCTCGGCGTCGCCCGCAACGTGCTCTCAGCGCGATTGCAGCGGCTGGTCGAGGAGGACATCCTCGAACGGCGGCCCTACCAGTCCAGCCCCGAGCGCTACGAGTACTTCCTCACCGAGAAGGGGCTTGACCTTTGGCCCGCCCTCGTTGCCCTGCTTGCTTGGGGGGACCGCCACTCGCCCGAGCCCGACGGGCCGCCGATGCTGATCGTCCACAAGGAGTGCGGTGGCGAGGTCAGCGACCGCGGCATTTGTGAGAGCTGCGGCAAGCTGCTGCACGCCCGTGATGCCCGCGCGATGCCCGGTCCCGGCGCCGAGGCGCTAGCGTTGGTCGGGCGCGCAAACGGCTAGGAGGAACGAGATGGCGACGGCAGCAGAAGTGCAATCGCGGGACAAGGTCTTCATTGGCGGCAAGTGGGTCGAGCCGCAAGGAAGCGAGACGATCGAGGTCGTCAACTCGACCACCGAGGAGGTCATGGCGACGATCCCAGCCTGCACGCCGGCCGACGCCGACCTCGCCGTGCGCGCCGCCCGCGACGCATTTGACTCCTGGTCGCAGACTTCGCGCGAGGAGCGCGCCCGCTACCTGGCGGCGATCTCCGCCGGGCTCGGTGAGCGCAGTGACGAGATCGCCGCGACCATCGCCCAGGAGCTGGGGATGCCGCTGACGCTGAGCCGGATCATCCAGGCCGGCCTGCCAATCGGCCAGTTCGGGGCAATGCCGGGGCTGATGGAGGAAGTTGCTTGGGAAGAGGAGATCGGCAATTCACGGGTGCTGCGCGAGCCGGCCGGCGTACTCGGCGCGATCACGCCCTGGAACTACCCACTCAACCAGATCGCCGCCAAGGTCGCCCCCGCTCTGGCCGCCGGCTGCACCGTGGTCCTCAAGCCGAGCGAGGTTGTGCCGATCAACGCCTTCATCCTCGCCGAGGTAGTAGAGGCTGCCGGTCTGCCGGCCGGCGTCTTCAACCTGGTTACCGGCACTGGCCCGGTTGTGGGCGAGGCAATCGCCGGGCATCCCGGCGTCGACATGATCTCCTTCACCGGCTCGACCCGCGCCGGCCGGCGGGTGAGCGAGCTGGCGTCGGCGACCGTGAAGCCGGTCGCGATGGAGCTCGGCGGCAAGTCCCCCAACGTGATCCTTGACGATGCGGACCTCGCCAAGGCAATCCCGGATGGGGTCGGCAAGTGCTACCTCAACTCAGGCCAGACCTGCAGCGCCCTGACCCGCATGCTGGTGCCGCTCGAGAAGCTCGCCGAAGCCGAGGAACTGGCGAAATCCGCCGCTGAAGCCTTCACCCCCGGCGATCCGTTCGAGGAATCGACCCGGCTCGGACCGCTCGTCTCCGAGCTGCAGCGCGAGCGTGTTCGGGGCTATATCGAGAAAGGCGAGGGCGAAGGGGCGAAGCTGGTGACCGGTGGAGCCGCGCCGCCCGAGGGTCTGGACAGCGGCTATTTCGTCCGCCCCACCGTCTTCTCCGAGGTGACGCCGGAGATGACGATTGCCCAAGAGGAGATCTTCGGCCCGGTCCTCGTTATTCAGCCATACGAGAACGAGGACGACGCGGTGCGGATCGCCAACGACACCGTCTACGGCCTCGCCGGCGGCGTTTGGTCGGGCGACCAGGAGCACGCGATCGACGTCGCCAAGCGGATCCGCACCGGCCAGATCGAGATCAATGGTGGCGCGTTTAATCCGCTGGCGCCGTTTGGCGGCTACAAGCAGTCGGGGCATGGGCGCGAGAATGGTCGTTTCGCGATCGAGGAGTTACTGCAGGTGAAGTCTTTGCAGTTGTAGGCAGTGGGGGGACGGGTGTCCCCTCCCCCGGAAACCGTCGCGCAGCTGGGTCGCTGCCAAAGGGCTCAGGCGCAGTCCCTCGAGTTTCCGTGGGAGGGGACACCCGTCCCCCCTCGTCGGCGCATTAGGCTGCCCGCCGTGAACTTCGATCTCTCTGACGAGCAGAAGCTGATCCAGAGCACCGTGCGCGATTTCGCGCGGCAAGAGGTTGCTCCGGTGGCTGAGGAGCTGGATCGGGAGAAGCGGTTTCCGTACGAGATCGTCGAGAAGCTTGGGGGGCTGGGGCTGATGGGGATTCCGTTTCCCCAGGAGTACGGGGGCGGCGGGGCCGACACGCTCTCCTATGTCCTCGCGGTGGAAGAGTTGGCGCGGATCGACTCCTCTGTTTGCATCACGATGGCGGCGCACACCTCGCTGGGGACGATGCCGATCTATCTCTGGGGGACGGATGAGCAGAAGGATGAGTGGCTGCCGGTCCTCTGCAGCGGCAAGAAGCTCGCCTCGTTCGGGCTGACCGAGCCCGAGGCCGGCTCCGATGCCGGCAATGTCCGCACGAGGGCCGACCTGGTGGACGGCGAGTGGGTTATCGACGGCGCCAAGCAGTTCATCACCAACTCCGGCACCGACATCTCCGGCTGCGTCTCGATCACCGCCGTCACCGGCGACGCCGATGGGCGCAAGGAGATCTCCAACCTGATCGTCCCCACCGGCACTCCCGGCTATGAAGCCGGCGAGTCCTATCGCAAGATGGGCTGGAATGCTTCCGACACCCGGCCCCTCTCATTCGAGGATTGCCGAGTCCCGGAGAGCAACCTGCTGGGCCGCCGCGGCGACGGCTTCAAGAACTTCCTCCACATCCTCGATGGCGGCCGCATCGGCGTCGCCGCGATGGGCGTCGGACTCGCTCAGGGCGCCCTCGACGAGGCGATCTCCTACGCCAAGGAGCGCCAGGCCTTCGGCCAGCCGATCGCCAAATTCCAATCGATCCAAGCCAAGATCGCCGACCTCTCGGCTCAGATCGAGGCCGCCCGTCTGCTCACCTGGCGCGCCGCACTGGAGAAGGACGCCGGTAAGTCATTCACCCTGACCGCGGCCCAGGCGAAGCTGATCACCGGCCGCCTCGCCGTCCGCGCCACCGAGGAGGCGGTCCAGATCCACGGCGGCTACGGCTACATCGAGGAGTACCCGGTCTGCCGCTTCTACCGCGACGCCAAGATCCTCACCATCGGCGAGGGCACCGACGAGGTCCAGCAGATGGTCATCGCCCGCCAGCTCGGCTGCTGAGCAACGGTCGACGGGCCTAAAACACGTCTATATCCGACGTTTTCGGCCCATCGGCCGCTAGCCGAAGGTGAAGGCATAGCCCGTCACTCCTGGTTCGGGCAGGAGGCTGAGCGTGTGGCGTTCCACTCTCGGCAAGTCCACCAAGCTGTAGAGCCGCTGCGCAGAGACGGTGACAACGCCGTCGTGGACATCGGCGCCGGCGAGGCTGCTGGGAATCGGCTCGCCGTCGAGCAACACCCGCATGCGGCGACTGTGACCTGGCGAGCCGAGCACCAAGTAGACGCGCCGTGCACCAAAGCTGAGGTCGAGTGCGGCGCCTTTTTCCGCGGTCGCCGAGTCGAGCGTGATCCGCCAACGGCCGCGATAGGCGAATTCGTCTACCGGCGGAGGGGTCGGATCGCCGAAGTCGTGGCTGCCGGGCGAGAGCATCGGGTTGACGAAGCGTTCGGCGCGGGCGGCTCCGAGGTAGGTCTCCGGGGTCGTCACGCCCGGCGACGGCGCCAAGGCGCTGACCTCCGCCGCACCGCCCTTCGGCGCTTTTCCAGCTTCGGCGAGCAGCTCCCGGATCACCTTTTCTTTCTCGCCGTATTCGCCCTCGCCGAAATGCGCGAAGCGGACCCGGCCCTGAGCGTCAATGAAGTACTCGGCTGGCCAGTACTGGTTGCCGTAGGCGCTCCAGGTAGCGAGATCGTTGTCCTGGGCGACCGGATATTCGATCCCGTTGCGCTCAATCGCTTCTTCGACGTTGCTCGCATCTTTCTCGAAGGGAAACTCGGGTGAGTGGACCCCGACGATCGTCAGGCCGCCCTTGCGGTAGCGCTTGTCCCAAGCAGTCAGATAGGGCAGCGTGCGCAAGCAGTTGATGCAGCTGTAGGTCCAGAAGTCGACGAGAACGACGCGGCCGCGCAGCCCGCGCAACGTCAGTGGCCGATCGCCGGGCGTGTTGAACCACCGCTGGTTGTCGACGAATTCGGGTGCCTCGCCGTAGACGGGCAGCCCCGCTTCGGGACCCTTACGGGTCACTGGCAACGCTGCCGCATTGGCAGTGGCTTCACCGAGCCCGCCGTGTGAGCCCCGCACATCTGCGAGGGAGCTCCGCACCCCGTCCGTGCTCTCGAGCCCGTGGGTCGGATTGACCAGGAAGCCGGGTAGGTCGCTGGCGATCCTGTTCTGGAATTTGACGTCGTAGTTGCCCAGCATCGCCAGCGCGACCACGACCATTACAGCCCCCATCGCCACCTGGAAGCCGGCGCCGCGCCGTGCCAGGGGTGCGATGACCCGGCGCCCACCCAGCATCAAGAAGTAGAGGACGACAGCCGAGCCGAGGCCGTAGCTGAGCGCGACGGCAAGCCGGCCGGCGGTAAACGACTGCGAGGCCGAGACCGTGATCACGCCGGCAAGAATCGGCCCCGCACACGGCGCGTAGACGAATCCGAGACTGGCCCCGACCACGGTCCCCGACCAAAAGCCGTCGCCGCCGCTGCGCGGTCCGCCGGCAAGGCCGGCGAATCGACTCAGCCAAGCCTCGATCCTGGCGGCGAGCGGCGGGATCATCAGCGTGATGCCGAAAGCAAGCAGGACGGCAATCGCAAGCTTGCGCAGGAGATCGTTCGGCAGGCCAAGAGCCGAAATCACGTAGACCAGCGCAACGGTCGCAAAGGTGAAGGAGACGGCGAGGCCGGCAACGATTCCGAGTGGCCGCCGCCGGCCGCCGGTTGCGCCCGCGGAGAGCGCGATCGGCAGCACCGGGAGCACGCAGGGGGAGAGCGCAGTTGCGGCGCCCGCGACGAAGCCAAAAAGGATCAGCAGAATCATGTGCCCAATCTTTCACCTCTTACTTACGAAGAGATGAAGGCGATCGGTTCAGCCGGTCGCGGGCTGCGCGGTGACCGAACCGGGGGCGCGGCCGGCGACTTCGGCGTGGCGACCGACCGCCTTGCCGACGCCGTAGTGGCTGGAGATCGCGGTCTCGTGCTCGCGCAGCAAAGGACGGCTCGGGTCGACGGTGGGGGCAGCGCGAATCGCGTCGCGACCCTGAGCGGTCCAAACGCGGCCCGGCATCGCGGCGCACTCGCGCAGGGGAACGACAACTGCCCTGACGCGGCGACGCCTGCCATTTGTGACGACAATCCAGACTGGATCACCACCCTCTGCATCGACGTAGACGCCCCCCACCCGACCGACCGGTTTGCCGCCGATATCGTCGACCTCCAAGCCCCTCCAGCCGAGCGCTTCGGCAAGGCTCGGCAGCGCTCCTGCAGGCGCGTCACTCACCGGTCTGCCGTTCCATCAACTCGCTCGCCGCGCTGGCCGGATCAAGTTCGCGTCGCACCACCCGTCCCAGCAGCTCGGCGGTCTCGGGGTCACCCTCGGCAGTGGCCTCCATCCGCCGCCGCATGCGCGAGGTCGCGATTCCCAGCACCTCGTTGCGCAGGTTGCGGGCGCGGCGTTGCTCGAGCGTGCCCTCGGCCTCGATAAAGGCGCGGTGCTCGTCGATCTTCGTCGCCAATTCCTCGACGCCCTCGCCGCGTACAGCCTCGGTGCGAAGGATCGGTACCTGCCACTTGCCCGGCTCGTGCGAGAGGGCGAGCACACCGCGGACCTCGCGCACCATCGTGTCGGTCATCGGGTGGTCGGCCTTGTTGACGACGATCACGTCGGGGATCTCCATCACGCCTGCCTTCAGTGCTTGGATCGAGTCGCCCGAACCCGGCATCAGGGCCAGGACGATGGTGTCGGCGTGGTCGACGATGTCGATCTCGGCCTGGCCAACGCCGACGGTCTCGATCAGCACGTCGCTCTTACCTGCTGCGTCCATTGCCAGGGCCACCTGCAACGCCGCCTCGGAGAGGCCGCCGAGCGCGCCGCGCGACGCCATCGAACGAATGAAGACCCCGGGGTCGAGGAAGTGGTCGGAGAGGCGGATGCGATCGCCGAGCAGGGCACCGCGGGTGAAGGGGCTTGAGGGATCAATCGAAAGCACCGCCACCTCGCGTTCCGCTTTGCGCAGCTCAGCGGTGAGCGCCCCGATCAGGGTGCTCTTGCCGACACCCGGCGGACCGGTGAAACCGACGATCCGTGCCTTGCCGGTTCGGGGGTAGACCTCTCGCACCAGCTCCCAGCCAGCCGGGTCGTCGGACTCGATCAGCGTGATCGCCCGCGCCAGTGCCCGCTTGTCACCGGCAACGAGGCGCTCGGCGAGCGGCGCAGATCTGGCGGCGTCGGGCATGCGTGCGCCAGTCTAAGAGTCTTCCCACGAACCCGCGTGTGCGACTGGCGAGCGCCGGACCAAGTGGGGCACGAACGCAGGGAGGCCGAATAGCAGCGCTATTTGGCCGACTGAGGACACCGCGCCACGCCGGTCCGCCGCCGCCAGGCGTGCGCGAGAGTTCGTGGGCAGACTCTAAAGTTCCCGCCGCCGTGATCGACTTTCTCCGCTTCTGCGCCCGTAACGGGATGCTGACGCCCAAATACGGGCTGCTGCTGGTGCGCTACCTGTGGCGGCGCCTACTAACGCCCGCCGGCAGGCGCTGGCGCACCGATGGGCCGGTCTTCTTCGGCCCCGGCCTCGAACTGCAGATCGCCCCCCGCGGCCGGATCGAGTTCGGCCCCTTCGTCTGGCTCGGCCACGGCACCAAGATCCGCTGCCACGAGGGCGTGGTTGAGATCGGTGCCAAGACCGTGCTCGGCCAGGAGTGCACGATCTCCGCTTACAAGCGAGTGCGAATCGGTGAGCAGTGCGTGATCGCCGACCGGGCGATGTTCATCGACTTCGATCACGGCGTGGTCGAAGTCGACCGCCCGATCCGCCAGCAGGGCATCTACACCCGCGAGGTAGAGGTCGGCTCCAACGTTTGGATCGGCTACGGCGCCTGCATCCTGCGTGGCGTCAGCGTCGGCGATAACGCGATCGTCGGCACCAACTGCGTCGTCACTAAGGACGTCCCCGCCAACGCGGTAGTCGCCGGCGTCCCCGCCCGGATCGTCCGTATGCGCGATGAGCCCGAGCGCCTGCGCTGGCCCAACCCGGTCGAGCCAGACCCCACCGCCTGGACCACGCTTCCCCAGCCCGACTAGGGGCGCGAACGTCATGTTTGCCCTAGGAGGGGCATGCATGGAGCTCGCTCAGTCCAGGGCGGAAGCCAGGTCGGTCTGGGCGAAGTCGTCGCCGGTGAAGAGCAGCGGATGCTCGGCGATCTTCGCCGTCGCGTAGGTCATGCAATCGCCATAGTTGAGAGCGGCAGGGTGACGTCCCTTGCCATAACGGATGAAGGCCTCGGCGGACGCTTGCCAGTGATGCTCGTCGAACGGGATCACGACGACGCCGTAGTGCTCGAGGAACTGTGCCACCCGCGCGCGTCCATCCAAGCCGAAGCGACCGATCGCAACCATCCCGGTCTCGAAGAGAGTCGGCGCACCGATCGCAAGCTCGGTTGCCTCGTCTAAGGACGCGGCGCACCTACGGTGTCCCTCCTCCCGGCGAAGAACGGCAACTATTGCTGAGCTGTCAAGGATCAATATCCCTCCGGCCCATAGCCGAGAATATCTTCGCGTTCAGCCTTCGTCATCGGCGGTTGGTCCAACTCCTCCTCCGGGATCAACGGCCAGATCTCGGTTTCCAGAAACCGTAGGGTGTCCCCCTGTTTCCGCACCCGCCGTCCCCCCCGCAACGTCAGTCGGTCGCGCCTTTCCCTGAGTGCTTCACGCACCGCGCCGGTCTTGCTCTCACCGGTCAGCTCTGCCACCTCTGCGGCCAATTTCTCCGTCTCCTGGTTCTTAATGTTGAGTGCCATGGTGTAATCGTACGCCGATTACACCAGTGGCTTCTTGTCTGCAAGACTTATATCAGATAGTCATTGTATTGTCTGCAAGACAACTGCATCCCAGCGCAGAGACTCGACTTCGCCCGATTGGAGGCTGTAGATCCTTCACCTGACAGACAGAAGAATCCCCGCCATGGATGTAGCCGACCGCTTCGGAGAGAACCTGCGCCGCTGCCGCAGACGCGCCGGCTTCTCCCAGGAAGAGCTGGGTATGCGCTCCTCTCTGCACCGCACCGAGATCGGCCTGCTCGAGCGCGGGGCGCGGGTCCCCCGCATCGACACCCTGATCAAAATCTCGAGTGCCCTGCAGATCCCGCCGGTTGAACTAATCGAAGGGATCGAATGGATGCCGGGCAACACGACAAACGGCAGCTTCGCGATCGCCCCGAAAGGCGACCCGCAGTCGAACTAGATTCGACCCTGCGGCCCACGCCCTGGGCTCGGGTCGCCGGCTAGTTCGGCGTAGACCGCGGCGGTTTGCTCGGCGACGTCGCCCCAGTCGAAGCGGCGTAGGTGCTCATAGGCTTCGGCGACGAGGCGCTGGCCCAGCTCGTCGTCGCTGAGGACGCGGATCGCGACCTCGGCCAGCGCTTCGGGATCGTGCGAGCGGAAGCGCAGACCAACGTCCTCGTGTGGGACAACCTCGCGCAGGCCGCCGGTGTCAGCGACGATGCAGGGGCATTCGGAGGCCATCGCCTCCAACGCCACCAAGCCAAAGGGCTCATAGATCGACGGAACCACGGTCAGGTCCGCGATCCGGTAGAGCGAGTGCAGAACGTCGTCCCCGATCCAACCGAGGAATGTGCCGTGGTCCATTAGGCCTAGCTCCTCGGCCTGGCGGTGCAGCTCCTCCTCGTGGGTGCCGGAACCGGCGACCAGAAAACGCGTTCCCGGCGCCTCCTCGATCACCCGCGGCATCGCCTCGAGCGCCAGTTGGAAGCCCTTCTCGTAGACCAGCCGTCCAATCAGCAGTACCAGCTTCTCCTCTGGCGCAGCGAACTCGGCCCGCAGGCGCACCAGCTCGGCTGGGTCCGGGACAGCCAGGTCGTCGGGGTCGATCCCGTTGGGGATCACGCTGACCCGCTCCTCCTCAACGCCAAAGATGTCGACGATCTGCTCACGCATGTAGTGAGAGCAGGCGATCGTGCGTTCCGAGCGGTTGGTGATCCAGCGCTCGACCCCGTGGATGTAGCTCTGCGGATGCTTGTCGACCCAGCCTTGATGGCGGCCGTGCTCGGTGGCGTGGATCGTCGTCACCAGCGGCGCCTCAAAGCGTTTGGCGAGGTGGTCACAGGCGTTAGCGACCAGCCAGTCATGGCCGTGCACAAGGTCGAAGCTGTAGCGGTCGCCGAGTTCGACCCCAGCGGCGAGCATGTCGGAGTTCATCCGCTCTACCCAGGCGACAAACTCACCGAGCTCGGTGGGGCGCTGCGGCTCACGAATTCGATGAATGTGAACGCCCGCGCGCCGCTCCTCCTCCGGCGACTCCTCACCGCCGCGAGTAAGGACGTGGACCTCGATATCGCGTTCGACCAACGCCTCCGACAGCTTGCGCACGTGCCGCGCCAAGCCGCCCTCGATCAGCGGCGGGTACTCCCAGGAGAGGATCAGGACGCGCGTCATTTGGCTCGCGCTAGGGCTCCAGTAGTGGAGCGAGGCTCAGATCCGGGGCTAAGGCACGCATACTCGGGTCACTGCTGGCGGCAGAGTCTATGGCCTCCAGCATCGCCTCGGCATGATCGGTGGCGCGCCGGTAGGCATAGTCGCCCGCCTGACCACGCTTGTCGAGGAAGGCCCAGTCGCTCGCCTGAGCGGCGAGGAGCTCACGCGCCGCCCGTGTCGCGGCGGGCTCGCCCAGGCCCTGTCCAAGCGCCCGCAGCAAGCGCAGCTCCAGCCGTCGCGCCCCCCAGGCGAGGTCGGCGACCGCCGGGGAGTCCCACGTCTGCAGGTCCTTTTCCTCGCCCCAGGTAGAAGCGGCTAGCGGCCGTTCGAGCGGCTCATGCTCGGCCAGCGCCTGCGGCACGGTGAGCAGGCGGACGCCGGCTGCGGCGGCACCGGCCAGCACTTCGCGCAGCCAGGTCGCGCCCTCCGACCACCAGTGCCCGAGCAGCTCGGTGTCGATCGCGAAAACGAGCAGACCGCGCCGCCCGCGTTCCTTGGCGAAGCCACGAAGCCGTGCCGCAACGGCGGCTAGGAACTCCACCGCTTGGCGCACCACCACCGTCTCGGCAGCGACCGGGTCATAGGCGCCACCGCCAACCTTCCAGATCCTTACTCCGCGCAGCGATTTGCCCGCGAACTGGGCGTAAGCAGGATCGGAGGGATAGCCGTCAAGCGACCAGAGCCACTGGATCGCCTCCCAGTCAATCGGCACGGCCACCGGACCGGCGCCGGTGGCGATCGGGGTCAGGGCATCAAGAGGGTCGACGTCATGAGCGCTCTGGTCGACGCAGAACCAACCCACTCCCTGCTCGGCGAGGCGCCACTCGAGCCCGGGCCGGTAAGCGCACTCGGGCAGCCAGAAGCCGCCGTCCCAGCCGAAACGGCGTCGGTGCGAACGAATGCCGGCATCGAGCTGCAACCGCAGCCCGGCCCGACTGGCAAGCAGCGGCAGCACCGCATGGGTTGCCGCCGAGGTCGCAAGCGCCACCCGTCCCTCCCCGACCGCATCCTGGAAGGGCCGCAGCGGATCGCCACCGGCAGTGTCAAGCAACTCCAGCGCATGCTGGTAGCGCTTCAGCTCCGCCTCGCAGGCAGCCCGGCACTCGGCTGGCACCTGCTCCATGTCGGCTTCGGCAGCGCCGACACGCCACTCGACCAGAAACTGCCGCAATCTCTCCGCGGCGCCCTGGTCCTCCAGCTGGTCGGCAAGTACGGGGGTCACCGTCATGGTCAGATCCCGCGCCACCTCCAGCACCGGCAGGTACGACCGGATTACCGCATCGAACAGCCACTCCTCGCCAAATGGATACGTCCCGAACCCCTCCACGTAGGGCATGTGGGAGTGGAGGACGATCGCCAGATCGCCGGCGCTTTCTTCAGCCATGACAGACGGCGAGGAAGTCCAGCGCCCGGTCGAGATCGGCTTCGGCCAACCTGAAGTCCGAGGCGGCGATCGCCGGGGTGAAGCGGTCGTAGAACGGTTTGGTCAGGCGCAACGTCTTGTGGACATGGTCCCAGCCGAGCTTGATTGCAACCTCGTGCAGGCGCAGCTTGCGAGCATGAAAGAGGCCAAGCAGCTCGACCCGCTCGAAATGGGCCTCGCAGAGCTGTCGGAACTCCGCCGCCCGATACTCGCGCACGTGCCACGGATTGTCGGACTTCTCCGCCCCGGGTGGGGCGAGGGTCAGCAGGTTGGGAGTGGAGACATAGGCAACTCCGCCGGGAGCAAGCATCGACTTGAAGTGCTCGAGGATCGCGCCGGCGTCCTGGACGTGCTCGATCGTCTGCAGGAAGACGACGGCGTCGCAGGGCTCGGCGAAGCTCTCGACCAGGTCGCGCTCGTAGCGCAGGTTGGGCCGCACATAGCGCAGTCGCGCGTGTTCGTGCGCCTCGGGATTGGCGTCAACGCCGACCACGCTCGCCGCGGTCCTAGCCAGCACATCGGAGCCGTATCCCTCACCGCAGGCCATATCGACGACCCGCTTATTGGCGACCCGTGCCGCGATCCATTCGTAGACCACCAGGTGGCGCCGAAACCAATAGTTCTCCTCCGGCACGTCGGGCAGCGTCCGCTCGCCGGTAAGCGGCAGCGGCGGCACTCCGGGGGGCTGGTTTTCCTGCAGGTACTCGCTCGGCACGGCCCGAGACGCTATTGCGGCTTCGCGCCGGGTGCGTTGCGCCGATCCGTGTACCGTTCCCGCCCCATGCCCGCCTCCCCCACGGCCACGCCCGAGCACATCAAGGACGTCAACACCCGCTACCACGATGCGGCGGCCGACGAATACGACGCCAAGTGGGGTATCGACTTCGGCGCCACCGGTCAGCGTCAGGTACGCCAGAAGCTGGCCAAGACCCTGGGCGGCCTCGGCGATCTGAAGTTCGCCGACGGTCTCGAGATCGGTTCCGGCACCGGCTACTTCTCGCTCAACCTGCTGCAGATGGGGACGATTGGGCGGCTGACCGCGACCGATATCTCGCCCGGCATGCTGCAACGCCTCTCGACCACCGCCGAATCGCTCGGTCTAGAAGCGGAGACCGTGGCCACCGAGGCCGAGGAACTGCCCTTCGAGGACGAGAGCTTTGACCTGGTCTTCGGCCACGCCGTCCTGCACCACATCCCCGACCTTAAGCGCGCCTTCGCCGAATTTCGACGTGTGCTGCGCCCAGGCGGCGCGATCGCCTTCTGCGGGGAGCCCTCGCGCTACGGCGACCGGCTGGCGGCGGCGCCGAAGCGTGTCGGCCTGATCGCCGCACCCGCCTGGCGCCGGCTGGTCGGCGCCAGTCCGCGCGCCGTGCCCGAGATGGAGCAGTCGGGCGGCCACGCTTTGGAGGGCGAGGTCGACGTCCATGCTTTCGCTCCCGCCGACCTGCGCCGGCTGCTGCGCGACAGCGGCTTCGAGCAACAGCGGGTCGGCGGCGAGGAGCTGCTCGCCAACGCCTGGGGCTGGGGCCTGCGCACGGTAGAGGCAAGCGCCGAGCCGGACTCGGTCTCTTGGGGCTGGCGCCGCTTCGCCTTCAACAGCTACATCGCCCTGCAAAAGGTCGACACCCGGGCGCTCGAGCCCTACCTCCCCGCCGAGCTCTTCTACAACCTGCTCCTCTCCGGCCGCAAGCCGGCCTAAGAACTCTCCCCGCCGAAGATGGAGCCTTGTGTCCCTCATAGGGGCTAAAAGAGTCCATCCTGCGCGAGGAGGAGGCGATGCATGATTGCCGACAGGGTCGCCTTCACCTGCTGGGGTTCGTAGCGCACCTGTTTTTCGGCGAAGCGCAGCGTCGTCAACCCTGCCTTCGTGTGCGCTTGATCGCGACGACGGTCCGTCGCCTGCTCTCCCGGAGTGCGGTGATGAGCCCAGCCGTCGGTCTCGACGACCAGCTCGAGATCCGGCCAGTAAAAATCGACTCGATAGCCGTTCACCCAGGCCTGCGTTTTCGGCAGTGGCAGGCCGGCGTCTCGCACGATGCCGAGGAACTTGCGCTCGAGCCCGGTGTCGGTGAGCGCGTCGCAGCCGAGCAGCCGACGTAGGCACGCCATGCCCGGCCGGGGCGGCAGGCCGTTCACCTCAGCGCGCAGGGTCTCGGGGTCAACTAAGCCGAGTCGATCCGCGTCGTTGATCGCCTTCTCGACCCGCCATTCCACGACGCACGAAGCCAGGTCCACCAGGGTGGAGATGGGGTCGGTGACGGGAATCCCGCTGACCTCGCGACGATGGGCCGAGCTCAAGTCGACTCGCCGCCGGAGGCGGACCCTCTGGCGCCGCCTGCGTATCGCGCCTGGAACGACCACTTCGGTCTCCAACTCCCGCGAGGTCTTGGCGATCCCCCATAGCGCCGCCGCGCTGCGATGGCTCAACAGGGCCTTTGGCCCACAGCTCAGTACGGCAGCCATCCACTGGCCGTACTGGTCTACATCTGGCCGGCCGACCGCGTAGATACCGCCCCCGAGCTGATGCAAGCGTCCCGTGCGGAGACGATGAGCAATCGCCTTCGCTGTCAATCCGCGCTCAATCAACTGCGCTCGCGTCACGATGCCGTGCTGCAACCGAGACAGCTCCCACAGGTCACCCGATGCAAGATGGATCTTTTTGCCCCCCATAGGGGACACAAGCGCCCAGGATGCCGAGTTCGCCCCCCTTGGCGCGGGTGACGGCGGGTGTTTGGCGCTATTTGGGCTCGGGGCGGCGGGCGCGGAAGAGCTTGGTTCGAGAGTCGAAGCCCTTGAGGTGTTTTTCGCCGGCGTAGGAGTAGTCGAAGCCATCCCCCGCCGCCCGCTTTGCGTCGGAGTCGAGCAGGACGCTGCCTGGTTTGGCGATTCCGGTAAGGCGGCTGGCCAGGTTTACCGGGCGGCCGTAGTAGTCGCCGGCCTGCAAATGAACTGAGCCGTGGGCGATGCCGGCGCGCAGGCGGGGGAACTCGTCGCCTTCTTCGTCGGCCGCCTCGACCATCCGCAACGCCGCCTCGACCATTGCCGCCGTATCGGTGGAGACCAGCATCGCCGCATCGCCGATCAGCTTCACCAGCCGCACCGGCGGTTCTGCCACCGCGGTGGCTAGCTCGTCGAGACGGCCGGCGATCAGACCCAGCTCTTCGGTCTCGACCTGCTCGCCGAGCTTGGTGAAGCCGACGAGATCGGCGAAGCAGACCGAAACATCGGTCGCCGTCCCTGGCTGCCCCGAGGCAATCTCACCAGCGCCGAGCACATCACGACGGATCTGCTCGAGCATGTGGGCTCGGAAAGCGTAGGAAAGGGTTGGCTCGAACAGCGGCAGCATGTGCTCTGCGGCCGCGGCGAAGCGCAGCGCAAGGTCTTGCTCGGTATCCCCCGGCTGCATCAGCGTGCGGATGACCAGGTCGCGGTTGGCCTCGGCTATCCGGGCCGTCGCCATTCCTACGGTGCGCGCTACCTGCATCATTCCCTCTTCGGGCAGGCCGGCGTCATAGAAGGCTTTGATCCGCTTCGCCGCCTCCAGATCAGCCTCGGTCACCGAGCGGTCGTCCGGATCGGGATACGGAACACCGAACGCGAGGCTGGTGCGCTGCAGAATCTCGAGGTCGATCCCGACCTTGTCGGCAACCTCGCGCGGCGTGTAGCGGGCGCCATCGCCGGCCACGGCGCGCTCGACCGGCAGCAGGGCGAGGCGTCCACCATCCACAGCCTCGCGCAGATCCTCCAGCGGCACGCCTTCACCGGCGAGGCGTTCGAGCAGCTCGCACCGGGCTCGGCGCGCATCGCCCTCGACGTCGTCGAGAAGACCCTCTGCCTTGAAATCGATCGTCATGCGACCGCCACGCTACCGCCGCGGCGGGGATCGCCGCCGCCGCTGAGCTCGCCGCTGGACGAATCGCGCGCGACCGCCTGCACCCCGCCGAAAAAGAGGTTGATCCGGGGACGGCGCATTACGGGGAAGCCACGCACCTCGATCCGGGCCAGCGCCTCCTCGTCGATCCCGGGCTCGGCCTGAACGATGCCCCGCTCAACGTGCAGCCGTGGCGCCCGCACGGCCTCGCCGGCGCCCATCCCCTCCTCGACCGCGCGCACCACCGTCTGCACAATCGCCGAACGGATCCGGTTGGAGCCGGCGCTACCGAGGCCAAGCTCAATCTCACCGTCGCGCCGCACAACCGTCGGCGCCATCATCGAAGGGACGCGGCGGCCGGGTGCAATCGCGTGGAACCCGAGTGGGTTGAGATCCTCCTCGCCGAGCATGTTGTTGAGGATTACGCCGGTGCCGGGGACGAGCACGCCAGAGCCCGAGCCGTTCGAACAGGTAACGCTGGCGCAGACTCCATCGCCATCGAGGACCGAGATGTGGGTGGTCGAGCCGAGCAAATCGCCGGCCTGCAGGTCGAGGCGCTTCGGGTCGAGCAGCGCCTGCTCCAAGCCCTCACCATAAAGCGCTTCCGCGAACTCCTTACCCCGGGCGCGGTTAGCTGCATCCATTGCGGCGACAAGCTGCTCGGGACCGCTGTGATCCCCCAACCGCTCCAGCAGGCCGAGTGAGTGGGCGATCAGGATCCCGCCCGAGGAGGGTGGCGGGTTGGTCAACACTTCGGCCCCGCGGAATGGAGCGTGGATCGGCCGCCGCTCGATCGCTTCGTACTCAGCCAGGTCGGTCGCCCCCAAGGTGCCGCCATGCTCCGCCATGTAATTGCTCAGTGCCACCGCCACGTCACCGCGGTAGAAGGGCTCGGCACCTTCGTCGCCAAAGCGTTCCAGCGCCTCAGCCAGCTCGGTAAAGCTGAAGACGTCGCCTTTGCCCAGTGGCCGCCCCTCCGGTGCGTAGAGCCGCCGGGTATCGGCCAAGCGCTCGTGGATCGGCCAGAGGATCTCGAGGATGTAGGCCTGCTCGGCGTTGACCAGGGCGCCCTCGCGGGCAAACCGCACCCCGGCGCCGACCAAGTCGGCAAGTGGCATCGTCCCGAAGCGGCGCAGCGCCAGCTCTAACCCCGCCGCGGTGCCCGGCACCCCACACGACGCCGGACCAACGTAAAACGTCTGCACCGTCTCCTCGTCGAAGTGAACCGGGACCGGAGCCAGCTCCACCCCACGCTCGATCCCATCCTTGCCGGGGGCGGCGACGAAGAAGTCGACCAGGACCGTCTCCTCGCCGTCGCTGATCATCATGAAGCCGCCGGCGCCGAAGCCGGTCAGCGGACTCTCGACCGCGAACGAGGCGAGCACCGCGGCAACCGCGGCGTCGACCGCGTTACCGCCCGCGCGTAGGACATCAGCGCCGGCCTCGGCGGTGAGGGGATGGCCCGCCGCGACGACGCCAGGCATGGTGTGAGGTCTAGCCGGGGAGGAACTCGGGGACGTCGAGACTGCTCAGCTCGCCGGCCTTCTCGCTGCGCGGCGCACGGCCGCGACCGGCGTCTTTGGTGCGGCGGATTGTTGGCTCGGCAGCGCGACGCGGCGCCTGTTGGCCATCGAAGCGGGTGGCGACAACGGTGACCCAGATCTGGTCGCCCAGCTCCTCGTCGATGTTGGCGCCGAAGATGATGTTGGCGTCGGGATGGGCCGCCTCGCCGACGAGCTTTGCCGCCTCGCTGACTTCGACCAACGAGAGGTCGGGACCGCCGGTGATCGAGAGCAGAATCGCCCGTGCCCCCTCCATTGAGGTCTCCAGCAAGGGCGAGGAGATCGCTTTCTCGGCGGCCAGCAGCCCACGGCCCTCGCCATGCCCCATGCCGATCCCGAGCAGCGCCCGGCCAGCGTCGGACATGATCGTCCGCACGTCAGCGAAGTCGAGATTGATCAGTGCTGGCAGGGTGACCAAATCGGAGATCCCCTGCACGCCCTGGCGCAGCACATCGTCAGCAACCTGGAAGGCCTCGACCATCGAGGTGTGCTGGTCGAGTACCTCGAGCAGACGGTCGTTGGGGACGACGATTAGCGTGTCGACCTCCGCGGCCAGCTCCTCAATTCCCTTGCCGGCCTGGGTGCCGCGCCTCGATCCCTCGAAGCTGAACGGCTTGGTGACGATGCCAACCGTCAGTGCGCCGACCTCGCGGGCGAGGCGGGCGATGACGGGTGCTGCGCCACTACCGGTGCCGCCGCCAGCTCCGGCGGCGACGAAGACCATGTCGGAACCCTTAAGCAGGCGCTTGATCTTGTCCTGCTCCTCGAAGGCGGAGCGGTGGCCGACTTGGGGGTCGGCGCCGGCACCAAGGCCGCGCGTCTGCTCCTCGCCGATGTGAACGGTGACATCGGCGACGCAGAGCTGCAACGACTGAAGATCGGTGTTGACCGCCATGAACTCGACTCCGGGCACATTCGCGTCGACCATCCGGTTGACGGCGTTGACCCCGGCGCCCCCCACTCCCACTACTCGAATAACAGGCTGATGCGGCTCGCCCGAGCCAGGCGGCTCGTACTCGGGTTCCTCGCGGCCATAGCGGGGAGTTTCGGCGGGCGGTTCATGCCTAACCACCGGCTCCTCCGAGAAGACCCTCTTCAGCCGCTCGGGAGCCGACTCGGTCGATCCCTCGCCGCTATCCGCCGGCGTATCTGCCGTGGGTGGCGTCGGGGGTTGTCCCTCCGCCGGGTGAGCCGGAGGGCTGCCCCCGGCGACAGGACCCGCGGCCTTTGAGTCCGGTGCCTCAGGCGGATCGGCAGGGGCGTCGTCCGACGTACTGCGAAAGAGATCGGCGAGGGGACCCTCGCGCATACTCGCCCGCTTACGCCGACTCATGTGCCAAAACCTCCTCGGCCAAGTCTCGATAGTAGCCCGCTGCGTTGCTCTGGGGATCGTACTTGAGCACGCTGGCGCCTTTGACCGGCGCCTCGGCGAATTTGATCGCCTTTTTGATCCGCGAGCGAAAGACCAGGTCACCGAAGTTCTCTTCGAGGATCTCCACCGCCTCCTTGGCGTGGACGGTGCGCGAGTCAAGCATCGTCGGCAGGATGCCCTCGATCTTGACGTCGGGGTTGAGGTTCTCCTGGATCATCTTCAGCGTGTTCTGGAGCTGAACCAGTCCGCGCATCGACAAATACTCGCACTGAACGGGGACGATTACCTTGTTCGCCGCGGTCAAAGCGTTGATCGTCAGCAACCCAAGGCTGGGCGGCGTGTCGATGCAGACGAAGTCGTAGTTGCCGGAGACCTCCTTAAGCGCCTTCTCCAGCGAGCGCTCGCGGCCGATCTTGGTGCTCATCGCGATCTCCGCGCCGGCAAGGTCGATCGAGGAGACGGCGATGTCGATCTCGCGATGCTGGATGATCTCGCTGATCGGCATGTCGTTGACCAGCACGTCGTAAAGACTTTTCTCGACCTTGTCCGGATCGATCCCCTGGCTCATCGTCAAGTTCCCCTGAGGATCGAGGTCAATACAAAGCACCCGATGCCCAGACTCGGCAAAGGCAACGGCAAGATTCAGAGTGGTAGTCGTCTTCGCAACCCCACCCTTCTGATTGGCAAAGGCAATGACCTCAGCGTGCTTAGTAGGAGCCTCAGCAACGGGCTCTTCGACCACGGCGTCGTGGCGCGACGGAGCGATCAAGTCCCGGGGCATGAACCGGGCCGGCTCAGAGTCCTCAGCTTCAACCTCAGAGTCTCCTCCCGCGGGTGGCGCGGTAGAGGGAACCGTCCCCGAGGACGCTTTAGCGACCGAAGGGGATGGTGGGTCCCCTGCCGTGACAGGACCCGCGGCTTGAGGCCTCGGTCCCTCGTCGTCCCTATTGCGCTCAGGAACGGCGTCCTCCATAGCCTGCAGCTCCTCGACAATCGGATGCGGCTCTTCAACGGTCGGGGCGGGCTTGGACTTGGTCTTACGGCTAAGGAATCCCATTGCGCGGGTATTCGCAGAGGTGCTCGTTTTTCCTGCCGCGCCTCGAAATTGCTAGGAATCACCCCAATCCCAGACATTCTCGACAAGCGACTGGTCTTCGTGACCGGCAAGGGCGGAGTCGGCAAGACCACGGTCGCGGTCGCGCTGGGCCTGCGCGCGGCCGAAGCCGGCAAGCGCACGATTGTCTGCGAGGTCTCCTCGCAGGAGAACACCTCGCGGATCTTCGACCACACCGAAGTTGGCTTCCACGAGGTCAAGATGGCAGAGAACCTCTGGTCGATCTCGATCGACCCGGACGAGTCGATGCGTGAGTACGTGCTGCTGCAGCTGAAGGTCCGGGCGATGCGCGACCTGCTCTTCCGCAGCCGCATCTTCTCCTACCTCGCCGCCGCCACTCCCGGGCTCAAGGAGCTGGTCACGATCGGCAAGATCTGGGAGCTGGCTCAGCTCGACCGCAAGGTCAAGAGCGGGCGCAAGTACGACCTGGTGATCGTCGATGCTCCCGCCACTGGGCACGGGATCGGCTTCCTGCAAACGCCGCGCACCTTCGCCGCGATCGCCCGCGTAGGGCCGATCCACTCACAGGCCCAGCAGCTCGACCGGCTAATTACCGACCAGGCGCACACCGGTACCGCGATCGTCGCCCTGCCGGAGGAGATGCCGGTCAACGAGACCGCCGCCCTCGAGAGCGAGCTGCGCTCCGAGGTCGGCGTCGCGGTCGACCGCATCTACCTCAACGGGCTCTACCCGGAGCGCTTCTCCAAAGAGGAGGCCCAGCGGTTAGGGGAGTTGGCCGAAGGCGAGAATGGGGTCGCGCGGGCTGCGGCTCGTGCCGCGGCCTCCGAGTACGGCCGCGCCCGCTCCCAACGTGCCCAGCTCGCTCGCCTGCGCCGGCGGGTCGAGGCGCCGGTCAAGACCCTCCCCTTCCTCTTCGAGCCCGAGCTGGGCGTCAAGGCCGCGGGGCAGCTCGCCAGGAAGTTGAGCTAATGCCCCCGGTCGACGAGATCCTCGAAGGCAAAGACATCTGCATCTGCGCCGGCTCGGGTGGAGTGGGCAAGACGACGACCTCGGCGGCAATCGCCGCCGGCATGGCGGCGCGTGGACTGCGCGTATGCGTATTGACCATTGACCCCGCGAAGCGGCTCGCCGACTCGCTCGGCCTGCGCGAGCTGGGCAATGAGGCGACCCAGGTCGACCCGGAGCTCTTCGAGCAGCACGGGGTCGAGATGAAGGGCGAGTTATGGGCGATGATGCTCGACGCCAAAGCCACCTTCGACGAGCTGGTCGCCCGCCAGGCACCCGACGAGGAGTCGCGCGACCGCGTCCTCAACAACCGCATCTACCAGCAGATCTCCAACGCGCTGGCCGGCTCCCAGGAGTACATGGCGATGGAGAAGCTGTTTGAGCTGCACACCGAAGGTCGCTTCGATCTGCTCGTCCTCGACACGCCGCCCACGCGTAACGCGCTCGACTTCCTCGAGGCGCCGCGTCGCCTGACCCAGTTCATCGAAGGTCGCTCGCTGCGGGTCTTCATGAAGCCGACCGGATTGGCCGCCAAGGTGGCCGGCCGCGGCGCCTCGGTCGCCCTCTCGGTCTTCAAGCGGATCGTCGGCTTCGACCTGCTCGCCGACCTGGCCGAGTTCTTCAACGCCTTCAGTGGCATGGTCGACGGTTTCCAGGCTCGCGCCAAGCGGGTCAACAGCCTGCTCGCCGACCCGCACACCTGCTTCCTCGTCGTCTGCGGCCCACAAGGCGAGCCGATCAACGAGGCCGTCTACTTCCACCGCAAGCTGGTCGAGGCAAAGATGCCCTTCGGCGGGGTCATCGTCAACAAGGTCCACTACCCCGCCGAGCGCCTACGCGGAGATAGCGCTGACCTGGAGGGGACGTTGACCGCAAAGCTCGGCGATGACGACCTAGCCCAGCGCGTGACTGAGAACTTCGCCGACTACCAGGCGCTGGCCGAGCGCGACGCGCGCAACATCGAACATCTAGCGAAGGAGCTACGCACCACGGGTGTAATCCGCGTCCCCTATCTGGACGAGGACGTCCACGACCTCGGCGGCCTCGCCGAGATCAACCGCTATCTCTTCGCGACCTCCGAGGAGAGAGTCGAACTTGCAGCCGGCCGCGGCGCCGCCTGAGGCCGATATGCGCCGGTCAGCCGGCGTCGCGGTAGTGGTCGTACTTGAGCTCGCGAACTTCCCAGTCCGCGTTCTCGGGAACCGGGAAGAGGTGACGCACACGTGGCGTGTCGATCCGCTCGCGGTGTTCGAGGTCTCCCTCGATCGCTGGGAAGTCGAGGGTGCTCTCCTCGACCTCGACCTCATCCATCCAATCTCTGGCGGTTATCCGTATCTCGTCCTCAGCCGGAACCGGCTCGAGGATGCGGGTGTCCTGGTCCATGTCGTGCTCCTCCTCGTAGCTTTCAGCTTCCACAGCAGGTGGGTCCCCTGCCGTGACAGGACCGGCGGGCCAGGTCGGCTCGATGTCCTGCACAGTCACGGCGATCTCCACGTCTCCCGACTCAAGGCCGGTGGCGATCAAAGTCTCGTCGGCGGCTTCGTTTAGATCGGCACCGAGCTCACCGAGAGCCGCCTCGCACAGAATGCGGCGCACACTTTCCTCGGCCCAGACGGCCAACTCGGCAGCGCCTTCTACAGACGCACCTGACATCTCCGCGCGTTCCAGCTCCATCGCAGCTTCAACCCGCTCGCGGGCACCGAGGCGGTCAGTCGACCCGTCGGCGATCAGCGCCGCGGCGCGCATCGGCAACGAGGCGCCGATGGGACCCTGTCCGTCGAGAACGGCGCGCAGCGCAAGCAGGTGGTCGCTCAAACCTTCAAGCGCCGAGGGGCGCTCGCAGCCGAGCTCGAAGCGGCGAACCGCCCAGGCCAGCGAGCCAGCCGGATCGGGCCTGGCCTCAAGTGTCTCGGCGAGCTCGACTAGCTGCGCCGTCTCCTCCTCGTCAAGTCGGTAACCACCGTTGCGCGGGGCCGGTGCACCCGTCGCGATGCGGCGCCAGCGGCCCTCGCCGGTCGGTGCGAACGCGTAAGGACCGAGCCCAACGCCGCCGCACTTATAGAGACGCATAACGCTGATCAGGTCAGCCAGCTGACTCAGCGCCGCTTCAGCGCTATCAGTTCCCTCTTCCTGCTCGGCAATCGCGAGAAACTGCGGCTCCCAGGCGGCGCGGCCCATGCCCTCGCTGCGCATTGCCTCGATTGGCGCCTCGATGCTGTCGGCGCGGACCAGCTGCACGCCATGCGGCAGCTGCAGCCGGGCGGCCGGCATCTGCAGGCCGACGATCGGTACGACGACGATCTCGGCCTCGTCGATGTCGCCGACCTCGGCGTTAAGCACCGCAAGAGCGTCCTCGAGCCGCTCACGATCGAGCGAGAACTCGGTGCAGCCGTCCCAGAGGGAAGCAATAAAGACAGCCAGGAGGCGGGCTGCCCTCTCGGCGGCATCGGCGGGGACGGCCTCGCCACGCTGCTCAAGATAGGGCGCGGCGACTCCAGCCATCGCGACCGCGTCGCGAGCCGCCTCGAAAGCCGGCAGCGGACGCAGCTCGGCCTCGTGCTCCCGTACGAAGCGGGCCGTCAGCGGCACGTAGCTGTGAAAGAAGGCCTCGTCGGGGCCGGCCTGCTCGGCGACGTCAAAGGGAATCTGCTCGCCACCAGCGACCAGCGTGGTGAAGCGGGTAGCGGCCTCCGCGGCCAACCGCCGCAGCGCCTCGTTGAGCAGGGGATCGCGCACGGTCCTGCCTTCCGCCCCACGCCTGGCGCTCCTGCGCCTGCACGACGCCTTGCAGAACGGGCCGGGGTCTAGGCGGGGATCGGCGCCTGCTCTTCTTCGAACAGCCAACGGCTGCCGTAGCGCCGCATGTCCTCAATCAGGGGCACCAGCGCTTCGCCCTTCTCGGTCAACGCGTACTCGACCCGGGGCGGCACCTCGGGGAAGGTGTTGCGTGTAACGATGCCCTCTTCTTCCAGCGCCCGCAGGCGCAGCGAGAGGGTGCGCGGGCTGATCCCCTCCAACGAGCGCTCGAGCTCGCAGAAGCGACTGCAACCCTCCGCAAGGTCGCGGATAACAAGGAGCGTCCACTTGCCGCAAACGACGTCGGCGGTGCGGCAAACGGGACAGCGGGAGTTGCTTTCAGCGCTCATTTTGTGCACATCGGCGCGGGCCGGGATTGCGTTTGATCGGCTCGCTAGTGCGAGTTTAGCAATACTTCACTTGCTGAAGTTTTGGGCGATTCCGGGTGGCCGTGGCCGCGAACGATCAGCTATGCCCGGTCACAACGAGGCCGAGCTTGAGCACGTTCACCGTGTACTTGACGTCGCTTTCGCCGTAGGTGAAGGTGACTGGGAAGCCAGGTTCGACTTCGAGCAGCTGGCAGACTTCATCGCCGGCAAGACATTTGGCGTCGCCGGCGATCTCCGTAACCTGGTTGGAGACGAGTAACAGCGCTTTGCCGGTTGGCTTCTGGCCGTCTCGTGCCGGGCCCATGAAGGTGACGACCGGCTCATTCTCTCCCGGCAGCGGCGTCTGCAGAAGTACCCGCTTGCGCACGACCGGATCCTGCGCCACGCCGTCGACGCTCTTCACGATCCTGACGTCGATCGCGTAGGAGTAAAAGACGAGGTGGCCACCCTTGCCGCCGGGCGGCTGTTCGGCCGGCAGAGATCCGTTCGACCCCGTGGTCGTGGTCGTCTTGGTGGTGTTCTTGGACGTCTTCACGGTCGTCGAAGTAGAGGTGGACGGAGCGGAGGTCCCCTTTTCTTCTTCGCCCGACCCGCCACCGAGTCGCGCCCCCTTCAGGCTCGGGTTGCCGAAGCTCCTGAATGGGTCGAGCGGCGTCCGGTGGCGCAATCGCCTGCGGTAGTCGCGCAGTCCGGGCCTGGACTCGACGACGGTCAGCGACGAGGTGGGGTGACCTCGCGATTCCTTCAGTGCCTGGATCGCCGCCGGCACCGGGATCGATTCGGCTTCGTCCGGTCCCTGGCTGAGCAAGAAAGGCGTGGCCACGATCGCCACCAGCACCAGGGCGATGAGCGGCAGCAACCGCCGGTCTCGCAGGTCGTAGTAGAGGTCGGCGAGGAAGGCCGGCGCTTTCAGCTCTGGCATTTTCAACTCTGGACCCTTCGGCCGTTTCACGGTGCGCCCCCCGTCGTGGCCGCCGCCGGGGTTGCCGACGGTTCGGCCGGGCTTTCCGGCGAGGCGCCGAGGGTCCCGCCTTCGCCGGGCGGCGTCAGATAAGTGGTTACGTTGAAACTGGCGGCCAAATCGCCGACACTGCCTTCGCCGCTGGCCAGGGAGAAGCTGTCGACCGTGATCAGCCGCCCGTCAACGGTGACCTCTTCGTTATGGGTCTTGACCATCGAATCGAGGCGCTTGATGAAGTCGGCGACTTGGAAGAAGCTGCCTTCGAAGCTGAGCGTGTATGGCATCACCGCCAAGCCGGCCGGCCCGATCGTCGCGCCGAGCGGCAGTAGCGAAGCCTCCGCCTCGGTGGGCGAGATGGGCGTGCCGCCGGTGGGCGTCGGAGCCGCGGCTGGCGCTTCCCCCGACCCTTCTTCGGAACTGAGGGAGATGTCTTTGAACTGGACCTCGGTCTGCTTGGCGATCCCGCTCACCTGCACCAGTAGCGACGCGGTTTCGTCACTTGCCGGCACCGCCTTGCCCAAGACGACAAGCTTCTGGTAGTCGACGGGGAACTGCCGACGCGCTTCTTCGCCGGCGGTGACTTCAGACTGGTGCTGGGCGAGCGACGATTCGACTTGGACGATCTGTTCGCTCAATTTCGCCGCTTCCTCGCGCTTGGGACTCAGCAGCAATACCCAGAAGGCGATAGCCAGCGCAGCGACGACGAGCATCGCGACAATCGTCAGGCTGCCGGATTTCTTCAGCGCGTCCACTCGCTCAGCCACCTTCCGCTTCGGCTCCGGGGCTTTCCGAGGTCTCACTGGAAGCAGCCTGGGCGGCTTCCGGCGCAGATTCGGGAGCCACTCCGGCTTCGCCTTCAGGCGCCGGCACCGGTGCCGCGTCGAAGGCGACGACAAGTGCAAATTCGACCGTGGCATTAGCGCCGCCGCAGTCCGCTTCACCGCTGCCGCTGCTTCCTGCAGTCTCATCGGAGGACTGGACCCCGACCCTGGTCACGCCGTCGATGTCCTTGAGCGCCGTGACGAATCGCGCCACGCCCTTGTAGCCGGCGGCGCAGCCGGTCATGGTCAGCGAGGGGCCGGCGATGCCGGCGATCGCCGCGCCGCCGGATTCGGCGCCTTCGCCTCCTGCGCCACTTGCATTCAGTTCGGTCAGCGCGACGTCGCTCGGCAGGATCAAAGACAGTTCGCGCAGGATCCGCTCCCAGTCGAAGCGGCTGTCGGCAAGGCTCTGCACCGTCGCGACCTGCCGTTCGCTGAGGTCGCGGAACTGGGTGTAGGAGGCGAGCTTGGCCGCCTGAGCTGCCGCCGCCGCATCTTCGCGTTCCAGCGTGGTGACCTCTTTCTTTCGTTCGGAGATCTGGTTGCCGGTGAGGACGAGCATCGCGACCCCGACCAGAGCGGCAACCAGCGCACCGAGGACGATGTAGGCGAGCGGACCGGTGCGCAGCGGGGCCTGCTCGCCACGGCGATCCTCGGCTGGAATCAGGTTGACAGGACGCATCGGCCGCTAGCTCTCCAGAGCGAGGCCGTATGGAAGGGTGAGGCGCGCTGCCGCAACATCGTCGAAGTCGCCGAGGGCCGCCGGGCGCGAGACCGCGATCGGCAGACCAAGGTTCGATTCCATCCGGGCGGCAAGCCCGGGGATTGCGCTGCCCGGTCCACAGAGGACGATCCGCTCGACCGGCAGGGCGGCCTCCTGGGCGCCGTAGTAGTCAAGCGAGAGGCGCAACTCGTCAAGCAGGTCGGTGACTCCCTCTTCGAGCGCCTGCCGCACCTGCGTGATGGTCTGTGGGTCGCCGTCGACCTGCTCGGGCGCCAACTCCAAACCGACGTGCGCGAGCCACTGGGTGGCATGTTCGGGGCTGAGCCCAAGCGAGCCGGCGAGGGCACCGGCCGTAGCCTCGAGGCCGACGTGGGAGACACGGGTGAAAAGACAGGAGCGGCCGCGGGCGACGGCAAGGTTAGTCACGTCGCCGATGCTGCAATAGAGCACGGCTCCGGCCGGACGATCGCCCGCCGAGACACCGGCGTGCACGTCCTCACCGGCGAGCGCGCGGATCATCCCGAAGGCTGAGAGGTCGACCCCGACCGGATCGAGGCCAGCACGCCGGATCGGCTCGAGGAAGGAAGCGACCATGTCGCGGCGCGCAGCGACGACGATCACATCGACCTGGGGGGCCTTGCCCTCCTCCGCGGGGACGCCGCCAACAACCTGGTGCTCGAGCACCGCTTGGTCTAGCGGCATCGGCATCTGCTCCTGCGCCTGGAAGCGAACCGCGGCCTCCATTTTCTTGTGATCCTCGATCGCGGGCAGGCGTACGGTGCGCACGACTACACGTTGGTTGCCGACGCCGAGCCGCACGCGTTTGCCGAGCTTATGCTCGGCGAAGAGGTCCTTCAGTGAGCCGGCGAGACGGTCGGCGTCGAGAACCTCGCCCTCGTGGAAGGTGCCAGGGTCTAGCGGGCCGATCGCCGAAGCGGTCACTCGCACGGAGCCATTCGTCGCAATCTCGGTCGCGGCAAGGCTGCCGGCCTCGATGTCAAGGCCGACGACACTCGTCGTCTTCTGCTTGCCGAATCGCATGGAAAAGTCGAAATCTGGGCGTGGGAGGCGCATCCGCAGGCATTGCATCGACAAAAAAGCCGCAGACCTTTTGGGCTGCAAGTACTCAGTTCTCGAAGAACCTGGACGGACGACTTAGAAGGTGCCCAGATACCAGTCGACGAGCTGATCGCCGGCGAGCAGGCCGACTACGCCACCCAGGGCCAAGAACGGCCCGAAGGGAATCGCTCGCTTACGCGCCGCAGCGCCCTCGCGGGCGATCATCGCCAGACCGAACAGGGCGCCGGCCAGCAGGGCGATAAAGAGCGCCGGTGCAACGTTACGGGCGAGGAAGAGGCCCATCGTCGCCGCAAGCTTGACGTCCCCCAAACCCATCCCCCGGGGATAGGCAAGCGCCGTGGCAAAGAGCAGGCCACCGGCCGCTATGGCTGCGATCCCGCGCTCGGGGAGGCTGCTGGGATCGCCGATAGCGGCGATTGCGATTGCGAAGGCCGCGCCGACGAGCAGGATCTTGTTGGGAATGATCCGCCGCTCGAGGTCGGTCAGCGTGACCGCAAGCAGCATCGTCACGAAGGTCAGGCCCAGCGCAACCTCCACCGGATCGTCCCAGAGAATGAGCACCGTGGCGGCGTAAAGCGTGCCGAGCGTCGCCTCGGTCAGCGGATAACGCGGGGAGATCGCAGCCCCACAGCAGCGGGCCCGGCCGCGCAACAGGAGCCAGGAGAAGACCGGGACGTTGTCGTAGGCGGCGATCTGCGTCCCGCAAGCCGGGCAGCGCGAACGCGGCCCGACGATCGATTCGCCGCGTGGCACCCGGTAAGCGACGACCGTGGTGAAGCTACCGACCAGCAGCCCTCCGAGGAAGGCGAAAACTGCCGCGGCGGCCACGCTTAGCCGCCGGAGCTTTCGAGCGGCGTTCTGGTGTCGACCTCGAGCCGGCTTGCGTAGTTGGGGTGGTCGTACATGATCGGAATCGCGTCGGCGGGCGTGTTGGCGCGATCGACACTGAGCGCAACGCCAAGTCGGTTGTCACTGAGAATTTCATCGGGGGCGAAGTCCATCGTCAGACGCACCTTCGTCCACGAGTTTCGCGGCCAGTAGCCGTTCCCCTCCGGTTCGTAGGTCCAGTATGGGTTTCCGCTCGCTTCATCGATTAGCATCGTGTCGTGGGCCACCGGCAGCCCCGTAGGGCCAGTTTCTTCCTGACGTTCGAACATGTAGACGCAGAGCGTGCCGGTGTAGAGGGCGTCATTGAGGGTGCGGGTGTAGAACTCGAGCGTCACCTTGCCCCTCAATTCGAAGGCTTTTGGCATTGGGTCGGTCACCCAGCGGTGGACCTGCGCCTCGGGATGGGTGACGCCGGTCGGGTCGTAGTGACAGCCGCTGGTGTCGTCGCGAAGGATCTGCACGCCCTTGTCGGTGTCCGGCGTCGGCTCGAGGTAGAAGTCGTCGGAGTAGTCGAACAGCCCCGGCAGCGCTTCGTCTTCGGGAAACGGATCCGGTGGGCCGGTCAGCATCAGGGCGTCGGGCGCGCCCGGCTGTTCGGAACCGCTGCGCGGGCCACTGGCACAGGTGCCGAGCGTGTTGTGGAGCAGGTGATCGCTGACGATTTCCTGCCTTTGCGTTGCGCCGCCGGCCGCGCACGCCGTGTCGGAGAGGAAGAACTGCTGCGCGGTCACGTCGGCTTCGCCGTTTTTTACTTTTTCTTCTTCTTCATGCTGTTCTTTTTCTTCTTCTTCTTTTTCTTTTTCTTCGTGTTCTTTGTGAGACTGATCAGTTTCTCCTGGAGGAGGGGTCACCGCCGACTGGACTTCGACGTAGCCGGCCTCCCCCCCCTGGCTGACCGTGCGGGTCGGTTTCACGGCGACGACGAGCTGCTTGTAATCCTCTTCACCCGGACACTCCGTGTCCGGGCAACTCGGGTCGTTGCGCCAGACGACGTAGCGGTAAATCGTCCCTTTGATGCCGCCCGCTTCGGTATCGCCGGTGAAGAATGCGGATTCGGGGCTGAAGCCTTTTTCGGCATCGACGTCAATCGAGAAATAGGTGGCGGGCGGTTTACGCCGCAGGTTGAAGGTGGCGGCGCTGACACGCGAATTCGGACTCTTCGGATCGGTGGAGGGGACCGGCGCCGAGTTGAGCGCAAGTTCTTCGTAAGGAATGCTGTGCAGGCGCTCCATCTCTTCCTGGGCGAGGTCCAGCGAAACCTGGGTGGCCTTCGCCCGCTGGGCGTTCTTGGTCGCAGCACCGAGCACGCCGAAGGTCGCCGCCGCGCCCATCATCAGCACGACCGCCGCGACCAGGACCTCGATCATCGTCAGCCCGGACTCGGCCTCGCCGAAACGCTTGTTCAACCAGGTACTCATCTCAGTACAGATAGCTCTGGATGCGCAGGCCGGCGCCGTCGGTGACGGTCAGCTCGCCTTCGCCTTCGGGGTTTTCGATATGCAGGGTGATGCCGACGTAGCTCGGTTCCGCAACGCTCGGTTCGTAGTTGAAGACACTGCTGCTGTCGAGGTTGGCGACGAATGGAATCGGCGTGCCGCTGCTGCCGGAGACTTCGGGCGCCGTCTCGGTGCGGGTGCAGGCGGTCGTCGTGCAGGAGTAGGTGACGCGGCATTCGATCGCCGCCGTACTCGGGTCTTCTTGCACGCTGCCGCCACAGGTTTTGTGCCGCACCCGCGTCTTGAATTCGACCTTGGACCCCGTCGCGCCGGGATAGACGACGATGCCGTTGCGGAGCTCCCGGGTCATCCGCTCGAGCACGTAACGCGCCGTCGAGATTTCCTGGCTCTTCTTGCTCAGCTTTGGCTGCTCGCGGACCGCGCTGATCAGCATCGAACAGGCGGCGCCTACCAAGATCACGCTCATCGCCCCGGCGACGAGCAGCTCGACCAGGGTCAGGCCAGCTTCATCTTTAAGGCGCAGGCAGCGGCGCATCAGCGGACCACCTTGAACTTGCGCTTGCTCGGCTTGGGCTGCGATACGCCGGCGCCATTGATGCCTTTGACCTGAAAGGCGTGCTTGCCGCGGTGCAGCTTCTTGAGCGTGAACGGCGAGCTGCACGGCTTCCAGGCGCCGCGGTCGACTTTGCAGCGAAAGGTGGTATCGAGCTGTTCGGTCGTATCGATGAACTGGAAGACCGGCCGGCGGATTCGGGTCTTAAACGCTGGCCCGAAAGTGATCCGCGTCTGCGGAATCGCATACGGGATGCGGACAAGCGGCCCTGGTGCAGGAGCTTCTTTCAGCTTTGGCTTTGGAAGTGGAGTGCTTTCGCCGCCGAACGGTTCTTCATTCCCTTCTTCTTCCACTTGTCGGTAGAAGACTTCGCCCGAGCAAGGCGAGACGAAGCCTTCCGCTTCGGCGATAGCGCGAAACGTGGTTTTGGATTCCACCGCGACTTTCACCGCGATGCCCGGTGCTTTGAGCTGGGCAGCAGAGCCGGTCGCAACCGGTTCGCCGGTGCAGTTCGAAGAGGAGTAGAGCTTGATCGCGGCAGCTTCGACGGGCTCAGAGCCGAACACCCTTATCGTCGTCGCCGGATCGGGCGATTCGGGATCGGTGCCGAGCAGCACCGGCCCCGGCGGCGCCAGTTCGGCTTCCAGTTCGGCGTCGTTGCCACGCGAGACCAGCAACGTGCCGCCGCCGGAGCGCATGTAGACGTCGCTGGCCACGTCGGAGTCTTCTGCGGTGAGCTGCTCTGCGGTTATGAGGAAGGCTCGGCTGCCGTCATCTGAGACGCCTTCTAAGAAGGCATTGATCGGGCCGTTGCCGCTGTAGGGACCACTCCCGGTCAGCTGCCCCACCGAGAGGAGCGTGGTCGCGCCGCCGCTTCGGTCGTACACATCGGTCTTTTCGTCGCGATCGCCCGGCCCGGTGGGGTCTCCGGCGGCAGGGGGCGCGAGCTGCTCCGAGGTGACGAAGAAGAAGTGCGCACCTCCTTCGGATGCGCCGGCAAAGCTGGCGTCGATTTCCCGGTTGCCGCATTCGCTGTCCGTGCAGGTCGGACCGGGCTGTGAAACCAGGGTCGTCGATCCTCCGGCGAGGTCGCGGGCGTAGAGATCAACTGCTTTGTCTTTGTCTGCGGCCGTCAGCCGTTCACCACTACTGAAGACGGCGGTGGCGCCGCTGGACGAGACCCAAGCCAATTTCGCCGGTTCGGACTCGGCGCCACAGGTCGGGGGAACGCAGGAGGCGTCGCGCTCGGAGACCAGATCGGTGTTCGTGCCCCCCGTCCTCACGTAGACGTCCAGCCCGGAGTCCAAATCGGCGGCGGCAAGCTGCTCTTCGGTCTCGAAGAAGGCACGACTGCCGTCAGCCGAGCTGCCCGCGTAGATGGCGTTGAATTGCCCGTTGCCGCCCGTCCCGACCGAGACGCGCGCCGGCGTGGCCCCGGTCCAGGCGTATACATCCTGATGATCGTCTTCGTCCGCAGCCGAGATGCGTTCGCTCGTCTCGAAGAAGACGTGCGAGCCGTCACTGGAAATGCCAGGGGTCGACGGTTCGCACTTGACCGCCGGGCAGGGTTCGACTCCCGCGCCAGGCATCGAAACCAGCTTCGTTTCACCACCCGCGCCGGGCTGGTCACGCTCGTACAGATCGGCTTCTTCGTCTTCATCGGCGACGGTAAGCGATTCGGCAGTGGTGAAGATCGCCTCCGAGCCGTCGCTCGAGGCGCCCTGAAAGGTCACCGGCTTCGTGCCGCTGCCGCAGGCGCCGGTGCAAGAGGGCCCCGCGGCAGATACCAGCTCGGTCCGCGCGGGTTTGGCCTGCAGGTCACGCATGTAGATGTCGGGGCTGGAGTCGCCGTCTTCGGAGGAGAGCCGCTCTGCGCTGATAAAGAACACCTTCCTACCGCCGTCGACCATGCCGCCGGGCGTTGCGATCGCGTCGATTTCGGCGTTGCCGCATCCCGATGCCACGCAGGAAGGATCGCCCGCCGAGATCAGCGTGGTTTCGTTTTTGACCAGGTTGCGGGCGTAAATGTCTTCGGCGGTGTCAGTGTCGCTCGCGACCAGCCTCTCCTTGGTCGAGAAAAAGACCATTTCACCGCTCGGGTCGATATCGTGGAACTGGGCTGCGAAGGCATCGTTGCCGCCGATCGGGCCAAGTGAGGCCTCGCGGGTGACGTAGCCGAACCCTTCCTCGAAGTCACGCACATAGACGTCGCGCTGGATGTCGGTGTCGCCGGCGACGAGCTTGTCGGTGGTACTGAAGACGGCGACCCCACCGTCGGCGGAGATCCCCTCGTAGTGGGCATCGGCGGCGTAGGCCGTCGAGACGCCAAGCGCCAGGGCGAAAAGCGCGGTGAGCGCGGCGAAAATCGCGCGGAGTTTCTGCTTCGCGAGCATCGTTGCCCTATCGGCTCAAATCGGTCATTCGCTTAGCCCCAAACTGGACGCCTGGCCGAACGCGCGAGGGGCGGGCGCCAGGCCCGCCCCTCGGCAATTCGGTTCACGCTTGGCTAGGCCAAGATGGGGCGGCAGGAGATCAACTGCCCCATTCCGGGGTTGCGGGTGCTACGGCAGCTGGACAACCGCCCTCGCCGCCTTCGGTGCAGGGGAACGTCAAGGTGCCGGCAGCATTTTTGACCGAAAAGGTCTGGGTGGCTTTGCTACCGGTAACGGTAATTTCGTAACCGTCGGCTTCCGCGGAATCGACCGTGAATTCCGCGCTACTCAGCGTCGGCTCAATATCAATTAGCGGCTGGCCTTCTTCGGCACCTGCGCCAACGTAGCTGCCGCCGTGGTCGGTAGCGAACGTCTCTATCGCGACCTGCGCGGAGTGCGCGTACTCCTTGGCCTTGGCGTCGCCGGCCTTATCCTTCTGGTTGAAGAACGCCGGCAGCGCGATCGCGGCCAGGATTCCGAGGATGAGCATGACGACGAGAAGCTCGATCAGCGTGAAGCCGCCCTCGCTGTCGCCGTTGAGCCGGGCGCCTACTTTGGCCCGGAGATTCTGGAGAAACATTAGTGACCTCCTATGGTCCTAATCGTTTGCGCCAGAGCCCCGTGTGAAGCCACGTGGTGTCTGTCGACCCCGGTGGTAGCCCGGCTGACTCCCCGAAGGGAGTTCCTGAGGCTTTGCGCCCCCGCCTCACGGCGGGTTTGCCTTTTGCACCGAAGCACTGGCAGATTCATCACAGAGGGCTAATCGACAACACCCGAGATCCCTAAATCCCCGAAATTTGGGCTTCATCCGGGGAAAACTCAGGTCCGGGCGCTAGTCGGACGCTCGACCTACCGGATAACCCGTAAACCGGGAGATAAGGCGCCCCAAGCCAAACTGGCAATCAGCTGGTGGAGACGACCGGGAGACCGTGTTGTGACGCCGCCTCCGCGAGGCGCTTGTCGAAGGTGAAGAAGGCGCCCAGGTCATCGCGGATGCTGAGCGCGGTGGCGAGATGGAGGGCATCGAGACTGCGCAAAGCGGGCGGCTCCAGCGATGTTGCATCGTCGAGCACCGGGTCGTCCAACGCAAGCAACGCAATCCCCTCGAGCCAAGCGCGTGCTCTATGCGCATAGGCACCCCCGTAGCGTGCGCATGCACGGATCGCCTCAACGGCGAGCAGGGTGCTGGACACATAGCCCGACGACCACTCGGCTAACTCCCGTCGCAGCTCGATGTGCCCACTCTGCTCGAGTACTAGCTTGGCGTAAGCAGAGCTGTCGAGATATGCGAGGCGCCGGGGCGTTACAACCGCTCCTCGCGAAGTTCGTCGAGCACCTGCTCTACGGGTGGGCCCTCCGCCGGTGGGAGCGTCGACTGCGCGGAGAGCGCAAGGAGGTCGGCGCGCGGCATCGTCGCACCGCGCTCGGCAACCAGCCGAGCCAGCGGCGAGTCGGCGGGGCCCGAAGGAGTCAGGCGGGCGACCTCCCTCCCCCGCTCGGTCACGGCAAAGCTCTGCCCCGCCTTCACCTGCCGCAGATATACGGAGAGGTTCTGCCGAAGCTCACGCACACCAACCGAGTCCATGTGCGCCACCGTAGCACTTTACGAAGGGCAATCAGACCCCATCACGAGGATCGCACGAAATCGAGCCGCTAAAGGCTCAGTGCGTCCTCGAATTGCTGCAGAAGGACGAATAGCTCCTTGGCCTCCCAGCTGTCGCCCTTGCGCTGGTTTCGGTGCCGAGCCAGGATGCCCGCCTCAGCGAGGCGCTCGAGACCATTGATCGCGGCAACTCGGGAGCGGCCGGTCAGTTGCTCGACTGTGCTCGCGGTGACGATCGGGTAAGACGGCAAGAGGTCAATGATCGCCCGGGCGCTGGCATCGGCACGCATCGGCTCCGCCTTCTCGATCCAGCTCTTTTGCAAACTCATTACCTCTTTCGAAAAAGACTCAGCATGAATTGCCGCTACCTCCACTGCGGTGGCGAACTGGTCGACCCAGCCATCTATGTCGCCCTCGCGAAATGCCGTCAAGCCCGCTATGTACGAATCCTTTCTGGCGCCGAGCACAAGCGAGACCGGCGGCACGTAGTTGCTTGCGACCTCTTGTCGTCTTAACAGAACGTGGATCAGGCAACGACCGACTCGGCCATTGCCATCACCAAAGGGATGAATCGTCTCGAACTGGGCATGAGCGATCGCTGCTTGGGCAACCGGGGATATTTCGTCTCGATTCATAAACTCGCACAGATCGCTGACGAGGCCCGGTACGTACTCGTGGGGTGGCGGCACGAACACCGCGGCTGCTGGGGAGACTCCCCCAATCCAACCCTGTTCCTCGCGTAGCTGTCCGGCAATCCGTTCCAGCGGCGGGACGATCGCAAGCGTGCGGTGGATCGAGCGAATGTCATCGACCGTCAGCTCGTTAGGCTCACTGCCGATTCGCACCGCGTCCTCCATGGCATGAACGTTCCCCAGTACCTCCTTGGCCTTGTGTTCAGCGGCGTCGCTGTCAATCTCGGCCCGGGCCAACTTGCGATGCGATAGCTGCAACTCCTCAATCGCGGAGGATGCGAGCGCCTCCGAGCGGAGTAGCTGCCGCGCCAGCCCCTCGAGTGAGCGCAGGCCAGCGTTCGACGCATTCAGCTCACGCACGGCCGTCCCTGCGCGCTCCGAACGAGCTGCGGTCGGCCCGCTCAATGCAGGTTCAAAATCCGCAATCGGATCGGGGATGAAGGCGCGAAAAGTCGCGGTCCGGTTATGGCGACCAGAGCGCGCGAAGCTCGGGGTCCAGGCGCGCTCCTCGTAGCGACCGCAGCCATTGGGGCCGAGTTCAGAAGGTTTAGGCCCCGGGGTCATGCTTAAAGTATAGCGACTTAAACTTTAAGCTAAGCGAGAACTTTGCAAGGTTATGGGGCAGCTCAGCGGATCTTGTCGTAGAGGGCGAAGATCGGCAGGTACATCGCGATCACGACGAAGCCGACCACGCCGCCGACGAAAACGATCATGATCGGCTCGATCAATGAGGTCAGCGCTTTCACCTTGGCATCGACCTCGTCCTCGTAAAAGTCGGCGATCTTGGTCAGCATGTGTTCGAGCTGACCGGTTTCCTCGCCGACCGCGACCATGTGGCCGACCATCGGCGGGAAGATCGGGTTGCGCTCGATCGGGCCGGCCAGCGAACCGCCGCGCTTGACCGAGTCATAGACGTCTTCCATCGCCTGCTCGAGGACGATATTGCCGGCCGTCTCGCCGGTCAGTTTGATCGCCTGCAGCATCGGCACGCCGGCTGAGACCGAACCGGAGAAGGTACGTGACCAGCGGGCCAGCGCCACCTTCTGGATCACGTCGCCAATTTTCGCCGGCAGGCGCAGGGTGAACCGGTCCCATGCTTCTTTGCCGGTTTTCGTCCGCTTCCAGCGGAAGAAGAGGACGAAGCTGATGACCGTCGCCGGAATGAGGATGAACCAGTAGCCGGTAATCGCGTCCGAGGCGGCAACGCAGATCTGCGTGGGCAGCGGCAGTTCGGCCTTTTCGCCCGGGTTTTCTTCGGCGATCTGTTCGAAGATGCCCACGAAAACAGGAATCACGAAGGCGACCACCGCGAGCAGGACGACGATCGCGAAGCCGAAGATCAGCGCCGGATACATCAGCGCCGATTTGACCTGGCGGCGCAGCGAGTCGCTTTTCTCCACCTGGAAAGCGATCCGGTCGAGCGCGTCCTCCAACCGTCCCGACTCCTCGCCCGAGCGGACCATCGCCCGGTAGAGGCGGTCGAAGACTTCCGGGTGGCGGGCCATCGCCTGCTCCAGGGTCGAGCCGGCCTCGATGTCGGCGCGCACTCCGGCGATCGCCTCTTTGATCCGTTCGTCCTGGGTCTGCTCCTCGAGCGTGTGCAGGGTGCGCAACATCGGCATCCCCGAGGCAACCAGGGTGGCGAACTGGCGCGAGAAGATCGACAGCTCGCGCATGTCGATGCCTTTCCAGGTCTGCCAGAGCTGCTCGATTTTGAACGGTTCGCTCTTCTCGCTGACGTCGAGGACGATCAGGCCACGCTGGCGCAGCTGCTCGGTTACCTGTGCCTTGGACTCGGCTTCGACCTCGCCGGCGCTGGCCGCGCCGGCGACGTCCATCGCCTTGAAGGCAAAAGTGGTCGCCCCGGCCATCGCCTAGCCCACCGGCGCGTATTCGGGCTGTACGGGAGCCCCGCCGAGCAGGCGTTTGAGCTCCTCCGGGACCGAGGCACGCTGCTCCGCCAGCGAGCGGGTGATCGTGCCGGCCCGCACCAGCCGCGCCAGGTCAGCGTCCATCGTCTGCATGCCGACCGCGCCGGAGGTCTGCACCGCAGCGTAGATCTGGTGCGTCTTGCCCTCGCGGATCAGGTTGCGAATCGCCGGCGTCGGCACCAGCACCTCGGTGGCGACGACGCGGCCGCGGCCGTCGACGGTCGGCAACAGCTGCTGGGTGACTATCCCCTGCAGGGCGATCGATAGCTGCGTCCGCACCTGTCCCTGCTGCTGGGGCGGGAAGACGTCGATGATTCGGTCGACGGTCTGCGCGGTCGACTGGGTGTGCAAGGTGGCAAAGACGAGGTGGCCGGTCTCGGCCGCGGTCAAGGCGGTGGAGATCGTCTCCAGGTCGCGCATCTCGCCGACCAAGATCACGTCGGGGTCCTCGCGCAGGGCGGCGCGTAGGCCGAGGGCGAAGTCAGGCGCGTCGGCGCCGACCTCGCGCTGGTTGACAATCGAGCGTTTGTGCTGGTGCAGGAACTCGATCGGGTCCTCGATCGTAAGGATGTGGTCCTGGTTCTCTTCGTTGATCACGTCGATCATCGCCGCCAGCGTCGTGCTCTTGCCCGAGCCGGTCGGGCCGGTGACGAGGACGAAACCGCGCGGTTTGGCGCAGAGCTCGCGCAGCACCTGCGGCACCTTGAGCGAGTCCAGCGAGGGAATGTCCTGCGGGACGAGGCGGAAGGCGGCGCTGATCGAGCCGCGCTGGAAGAAGCAGTTGACGCGGAAGCGGGCGACGTTCGGGATCGCGTAGGCGAAGTCGAGCTGTTTGCCGGTCTCGAAGCGTTTGCGCTGATCGTCGTTGAGGATGCTGTAGACGATCTCTCGCGTTTCCTGGCCGGAGAGGACGTCAAAGCCCTCCATCGGGACGATCTTGCCCTTGTCGCGCATCGAGGGCGGCACCCCCGCCGTGATGTGCACGTCAGAGGCCTTCGTCTCCACCATGCGGCGCAGAACGTCTGAGAAGTCGACGGCCATAGTCAGCTAGATCGACCCGAAAGGCCGATCCCTTTAGGCGGTGACACGAACCACCTCGGCGAGGCTCGTCTGGCCGGCCCGGACCTTGCTCAGGCCGTCCTCTCGCAGGGTGAGCATTCCCTCTTCGCGCGCCATCGCGGCGATTTCCGCCTCGGGTGCCTGGGCGACAACCATCTCTTTGAGGTGGTCGCTCAGCGCCATCACCGAGAAGATCCCAACCCGTCCGCGATAGCCACTCTGGTTGCAGCGCGAGCATCCCACCGGTTCGTAGGCCTCAACCTCTCCCCCCACTCGGATGTCCGCTTCGGCAAGGGCCTGCGGGGGAACGATCGTGCGCCTCTTGCAATGCGTGCAGAGCTTGCGCGCGAGCCGCTGGGCGACGACGCAGTCGACAGCGGAGGCGATCAGGAAAGCCTCGATCCCCATCTTGGTCAGGCGGGTGATCGCTCCCGGCGCGTCGTTGGTGTGCAGGGTCGTCAGCATCATGTGGCCGGTCAGCGCCGCCTCGATCGCGATCCGCGCCGTCTCGCCATCGCGGATCTCGCCGACCATGACGATGTCGGGGTCGGCACGAAGGATCGAGCGCAGGCCGGTGGCAAAGTCGAGCCCGGCCTTGCGGTTGACGTTGATCTGGTTGATCCCGTCCAGCCGGTACTCGACCGGATCCTCGACCGTGATGATGTTCTTCTGGACATCATTGATCTCCTGTAGTGCGGCGTAGAGGGTCGTCGACTTGCCCGAGCCGGTTGGCCCGGTGACCAGGACCGCGCCGTATGCTTGGTGGAAGGACGCCTCGAAGCGTTCGCGGCCGGTGCTGTCCATGCCGAGTTCGTCAAGCGTGTGCTGCGCGTTTTCCTTGTCGAGGATGCGGATCGTTGCGCCCTCGCCGCGCTGGGTCGGCAGGGTGGTCACACGCAGGTCGACGTGGCGATCCTCGACCGTGACGCCGACCCGGCCGTCTTGCGGCACCCGCTTCTCGGCGATGTTGAGGTCGCTCATGATCTTCACCCGCGAAACGACCGCATTGACCATTCGCTTGGGCACGTGGGCGGCCTCGCGCAGGACGCCGTCGACTCGGAAGCGGACCCGCATCTCCCCCTCGCCGGGCTCGAAGTGGACGTCGGACGCTCCCTCCCCCACCGCCTGGCCGAGGATGCTGTAGACGAGCTTGATCACCGGCGCGTCCTCGGCGCTGACTTCCATGTCGGCGACTTCGGCCAGTTCCTCCTCTCCCTCTGCCTCGCCTTCATGGACGGCCTCGCTGACGGCGCTCTGCAGAGTGTTGAGGCGACCGATCAGTCCGTCGATGTCCTCCTCGGCAGCGACCGCGACGCGGCAGTCGAGCGCGGTCGCAATCTGGATGTCGTCGACCGCCAGCACGTTGGTCGGGTCTGCCATCGCCACCAGCAACGTCTCCTTGTCAACGAAGCCGACCGGCAGCGCCCGGTAGCGACGCGCGGTGTTGACCGAGATCAGGTTGGCCGCCGCCATGTCGACCTGGTACGCGGAGAGATCGATGTGGTCGAGGCCGTAGCGCTCGGCGACGGCGCGTGATAGATGGTCGGCGGTGATCGTGCCCTGCTCGATCAGCAACCGCTCCGGCGGGCGACCGGCGGTGCGCGCAGCCTCAATCGCCTGGCGGGCGACGTCGTCGTTGACGAAGCCGAGATCGACGAGCACGTCGGTTACGAAGCCACTGGATCGCCCCCGTGCCCGCGGCGGGGTCAGACCTGGCGTGCCGCCGGCAGCGGGATCCAACGCCGGCGCGGTCGAGTCACCGGAGTCGGGGACCGGTCGCAGGTGATTGGGAAATTCCCGCGAGTCCATGCCGGCTCACATCGCTAGGGGTGATAGTCGACGGTGGGGCCCTTGTAGCCGGCGTCAATCACGGCCTGGGCGATGCTCTCCGGGCTTTGGAAGCCGAAACTGACCGAGGCCGTCGGAACGGTCTGATCCAGGTGCCGGGGAGTGACCACTACCAACGCCGGCACGCGGTCGACGCCGACACCCTCGGTGATCGCCGCGTAGTGGGAGATCCTGGCTGCGGGGACGACAAAGACGGCGGTGTTGCGGAAGCCGGCGAGGCTGGTGGCAGCGGTCTTGACCAACGCGTCGTCGATGCCGCCATCACGGACGAAGAGCAGGACGGGCGTCTTATTCGTGCGCCAGGCGCGCATCACCGGGCGCGGCAGCGGCGGGGCATCCTGGCCGGCGGCGGCAAGGGTGGAGTCCAGGCCGGCGGACGACGCCGTTTCGGCCGTCGCGGTGGTGCTAACCGAGGTCGAGCCGGCAGCCGATTCTCCGCCTTCCTCTTCGCCTCCGCCGCTGGAGGAAATGACGAAGAAGGCGACGCAGATCAGCAGGACGCCGACCACCGCCGCCTGAGCGAGGGGATTGCTGTTGATGGCCTCTCTCATACGTTCGCCTATCTAGCTCGACAGCAAACGCGCGAAGCTTGAATCGTGGGCGCGAGGGGGCGTCAGAGGCGCCTTGAGCGATGCTGAGAGCTCAGCAGCCTGCGTTGGGCTGTTGAGTGGCGGAAATACTGCCACTGCACTCGACGTAAGCGGACGCATTGTAGGTGCTGCCCTGTTCGATCCCTTGGATCTGCAGCTGGAATGCTTTGATTTCCGCTTCCAGTTTTTCGATCAGTTCTGTTTTGGTCAGCTTTTCGCCTTCGATGTATTTGATTTCGGTTTCGATACTGGGATTGGAGGTGAGTTCCGGCGGGATCACAAAACCTTTGTCCTGTTCGATCTTGCCGTTGCCGCTCCAGGCAATCTGCTTGCCGGCGACGATGCCTTTGAAGGTCGCGTTGCCGCTGACGTTGATGTATGAGTCGGGTCCGTAGATCACGAACTCGTCGGTAGTCGAGGAGTTGCCGGAGAGGGAAACCTGGCTCGTGTAGGAGGTCGAGCCGAGCAGGTAGAAGCCAGGCACGTCGAAGACCCCCTGGGAGGGCTGGTATCCAGTGGCGGTGATTTCGTTGTTGCCGCTCATGCTGATCTGGTTCGAGGTTCCGCAGTGCTCGGGCGTGTCGAAGAAGAAGCGCACGTGAGCGCCTTTCGCCATGATCAGCTTCGAGTTGCCGCTAAGCGAGAGCGAGCAGATCCAGTAGTCGGTCCCGCCGAGGGTCAGGATCGTGTTTCCGGAAAGGTCGATGCTGCGATTTTTCGGGTTGAATGGAGCCGTGCTGCTCCAGGTGCCGTTGTAGGTGTCTTTCTGGCATTCGGCCGGCAGGCCTTTGCTGCAGACGGTAATGCGGCCGTTGGAGTTGTGGGTGGCGATGTCTGAGGGCATGAAGCTGCTCACCGCCGGCAGTTCCATGTTGCCTTCGGTGAACGAGTAGCCGCTGCACTGGGAGGCGTTGCCGGTGTGGGTCCATTTTTTGGCCAGGCCGACCTGGATGCTGCCGCAGATGGTGGTGTTGCCGGAGGTGGTCAGATTGCCGTTGGTGGCGACGCCGACGCGGATGTCGGAGTTACCGCTGGCGGTGATGCTTTCGCGCCCAACCAGGCCTGCCGTCACTCCACCGTTGCCTTTTTTCGCCATGACTTCTTTTAGGTGAGCTTCGATTTTGTCGAGTTCGGTTTTGCTGGTTTCTTTGACTTTGGCCAATTCGAGTTCTTTTTTGCTGACTTCTACTAACGGTTCGCCGGTCCAGAGGTTGGACTGGTTGAGGCTGAGCTGAATCCGCCGGCTGACTTCGCTCGCCGTCCCGGTCGAGACGATGCAGACCCCCGACGAGCCGCATTCGCTGCTGTAGGCGCTAACGCGATAGCTGTAGGTGGCGCCGCCGACCTCACCACTGACCGGCGGACACCAGCCCGGTTCGGAGACCGACGCCGAGCCCGACTCAAGTTCGCCGGTCGTAGGGTTGAGGTTGAGGCACGGTTTGGCCTCGCTGAGCGCGGCGGCATGGCGATTGAGCCGCACCATCGCCACATTGGCGCCGGCGTCGGCGGCGGCGATCGCGCTCTTGGAGCCGTTGTCGCGCTTGGAGCCCTGCTGCACGTCCACGGTCGATATCACGGCTGCCCCGGCCAGCGACAGGCTGGCGACCGTGGCGAACAGGGCCACCGGCAGCGCAATGCCCTGCTCGCTGCGGCCCAGGAGGTGCAGGCGAGAGCTGATCGACGCAAAGGTCATTGCGGCTCTTGTCGGCCGCTGATTGGATTGCTTGAGCGCTCGCAGCCCACATCGTCTGAGCCTGGACGCCGCTACTACCGACTATTTGGCTCAGTTCGTTGATCGAGACTCAGTTATTTCCCAAAGAACACCGCCACCTGCCACAATCCAAAAGGCGCTATGGGAGGCGAGTTCAGCCTAAGAAAAGGGAGAATGCGCGCCGGTGCGCATGTCCTGTTGATGGCCGCTGACCCGCTCAACCGGAAGATCCTC